>WNGP01003311.1_pt1 | contig 19159 bp, 19 predicted proteins | sample 5407671 | NCBI WGS metagenome assembly WNGP01 (sample SAMN13153381, study PRJNA577476) | soil metagenome | isolation source: 40 cm soil or saprolite under Garry oak tree replicate 2 | place: USA:California | collected 2016-06-15 | reverse complement strand
CGGGATCATCGGAGCGCGGAACCGCATCCGTCGTATGAAGGTTCGCCGCTCACTTCCGGCGGCGGGAACGAGCCTTGTGCTTCGGCTTCAGGTCCGGGTAGGTGCGGCCGTCGTGGGCGCAGCGCATGCGCGCGTCGAGGGGTCGGCCGCATTCGCAGACCCAGCCCATGATCTTCGCCGGTACGCCGGCGACGAGGGCGTGGGGTGGGACGTCCTTCGTGACGACGGCGCCGGCGGCGACCATGGCGTTCCGGCCGATTGTGATGCCGCAGAGGATTGTCGCGTTTGCTCCGATTGAGGCTCCATCATCGACCTTCGTCGGGACGACCTCCCAGTCAGGACTGATCGCACGCGGGTAGTGGTCATTCGTAAAGCACGCGTGCGGGCCAATGAAGACGCGGTCGCCCACCGTCAGGCCGCGATAGAGAGTAGCGAAGTTCTGGATCTTGCAATAGGCGCCTACCGACACATCAGTGTCAATGAATACATCCTTGCCGAGGACCGTCTTCGGTCCGACCTTCGCGCCTGAACGGACGTGCACCCAATGCCACACGCGGGCGTCGTCCGCAACGTGTGCCCCAGGCTCCACGACTGCGGTGGGATGGATCGACATCTTTGGCGGAGGCGAAGCACCTCCGCCAATAAGAGAGTTCCCGCCGAGTCGCCGGGAAAAGCAAACGGAGTCTGATCAGGCCGTGAGGCCGACCAGGAAGCCCAGCACGTACGCCGTGAGACCTAGGAGGCTCGCGAGGATTACGGTGTCTCGTGGGCTGAGCTGGAACGCGGGAATGTTCGCGGTTCGAATCTTTCCGGCGTGCATTGTGTTCGGGTTCCCGAAGCCGGGTATTAAGCTTGCTCGGAGATTATCGTGGATGATAAACCCGGGCGCTTTCGCCCCTAGCGCGTTCTCACTTGCGAGACTATCCGAGAAATCGATAAATAGCGTTGCCCGGGATGAGCACGCGCATTGACGTCTGTCGACCTAGCGGTAGCGGCAGTCCTCTCCTTCACGGCGACGTTCCTATTCGCCGCGTGGCATATCCGATCGCTGAAAGGGTCCACGATCGTCGGCATCGACATCCACAAACCCAACTCCCCGCGCATCGCGGAGATGGGTGGAGTGGCCGTCGTGCTCGGGTTCTATCTCGGCGTCACCTACCTTGCCATTTTCGCGAGTTCGACGATCGCCGCTCCGATTTTCAACGCATCAATGCTCGCCGTCCTCGGCTCGGGTTTCGTTGGCATCCTCGACGATCTCTTCACCATCCCGCAGCGATACAAGGCGATCCTCCCCTTCCTCGCAAGCGTGCCGCTTGGAATCGTGATTTTCTTCTCCCGGGCCACCGAGCTGCTCGGATTGGACGTCGGCGTCCTGATGATCGTCTTCGTCCCTCTGGGGGTCACATGCGCGGCGAATGCTTCGAACATGCTGGAGGGCTACAACGGGTTGGGTGCAGGTCTCGGGATCATCATGTCTGCGGGGCTCATCATTCTTGCCTACCTCCTTGGCGCCATCGAAGGACTATTTCTCCTGGTCCCCCTCACAGCCTCCCTAGTCGCATTCCTATGGTACAATCGCTACCCGGCCCGGCTCTTCCCGGGGGACTCGATGACACTCACGGTAGGTTCTGCAGTGGCGTGCGCCGCGATCATCTCCCAACCTTCATTCAAGCTCTTCGGACTCATCCTGTTCATCCCGATGATTGTCGAGTTCGCGCTCAAGGCACGGGGCCGGTTTCGTGCCGAGAATTTCGCGTACGTGGAGTCGGACGGGCGCCTTTCCTATCCAGGGAGAATTGAATCCTTGACGCATCTCCTCATCCGCGGTCGGCGCCTGAAGGAATGGCAAGTCGTGGTGATCCTGTGGGGGATCGAGGCGGCGATCGTCGTAGCACTCCTCGCCTGGGTGGCCGCGACGCTTCCCCCTTGAGGTGTTGCCCGGATGACGTCGGATGCCCTCGGGTCCCGCCGCGCCATTCGGGTGGTCCACGTCGTGTACTCCAGCTACCCGTTTGATCCGCGAGTCCGGCGTGTGGTGGAGGCGCAACGCGATTGGGGCTTCAATGTCCACGTGGTCGCCCTGGAGGAGCCGGGTCAACCCCACACGGAAATTCTCGGAGGCGTTGTGGTGCAACGGGTCCCACTCGAGGCGGTTCGAGGTGGTCGAGCTCGCTACGCCTTCCAGTACGCCATCTTTCTCATGGCGGCCACGTTGCTCGTGCTGCGCATCCGGCTCCTCGGTTCGAAGGTGGTGCTCGACCTCCACGAAGCGATGCCGGAAATCGTCAGGGCCCGCTTTCGCGCCTCCGAGCGCAGCTTGCTACCCGCCCTCGCCCGAGCGCTCGAGTGGATGAGCTGCGCCTTTGCTGACACCGTCCTGACCGCTACCGACCCCATCCGAGGCTTACTCGTTCGGCGTGGGACCGCCGCGTCGAAGATTACCGTCGTCATGAATTCGCCGCGCGTTATTCCTACTCGCCAGATTGACGTCTCCGTTCTAAGGACGAATCTCGGCTTGAACGGCCAATCCGCAATCGTCTACGTTGGCGGCCTCAATGAGGAACGGGATCTCGGAGTACTCGTCCGCGCGGTCGCGGGGCTTCGAACTGACCCACCTCTTCGGCTGGTCATGTTCGGATACGGCAGCAATGAATACCGGTCCTACCTCCGGGAGCTGGCCGAACGGGAAGGCCTGCTGGATTTCTTTCTTGGTGTTCGGCTGCCGTCGGAGGAAGTACAGCCCTACCTTTCCTTAAGTGACATCGGCGTCGTGACCTACCAGCGGAATCCACTCACCGAACTCGCGATTCCGAACAAGGTGTTTGAATACTCTGCCGTGGGTAAGCCGCTCATCCTCGCTCGGTTGTCTGCGTTGGAGTCCCTGTTCGGAGATGCGGCTCTATACTACGAGCCGGGCGATCCCATGGACTTACGCGAAAAGATACGCTTTCTTTTGGAGCATCCAAGTGACGCCCGCCGCCTCGCGGAACGAGGATCTACTGTACTCGCCGGATGTCGTTGGGACATCATGGAGGAACGCCTGCGCACCGTTTACGCCGGACTTCTTTCGTCGGGAGGCGGCTGATGCGCGTGGCGCTCGTCGCAGGTGTGAACCCGTCGTCGCCGCGAGCGAGCGGAATTCGGAGCTACGTTGTCGGTCTCGCGAATTCCCTGCAGCGGCTCGGGCACGATGTGAGCGTGATCGGTGCGGGACAAGTGTCGGCCGACGGCCTGTCGTACCGGTTCCTTTCGGTATGTCCGGAAACGCACCTTTCGACTGCCTCGTTCGAGCGCGGTCTTGTCATCCACGGGAACACGTTGCCCCTCGAGGACGCCATCGTGCACGCGCAGCGCCCGGACGATCTCGCCGCCCTGCTGCTCAGGGACGGCGTGCGCGCACGCATCCTGACGATCCATGGGATGAGCTACAGCGGAGTCCGCGAACGGCACGGTTGGATCGCAGCCACCGGATTTCGTCTGTTGGAACGGACCGGCATGCGATCCGCCGATCGCATTGTGGTGTTGGATCCGATGACGCGCGAAGAGCTCACGGATTCATACCCGGCGGTCGCAAGTCGAGTCGCCAGCGTCCCGGCTGGCGTGGACTTGGATCGGTTCCGCATGATGTCTCGCTCAGACGCTCGTCAAGCGTTGGGCCTTTCTGATACGTCGACGGTCGCTTTCGTCGGAAGGCTGGTCCCCGAAAAGAATCTGCCGTTGGTCTTGGATGCGGTCGCCGCCAGCGGTGCTGGCCAGTTGGTCATCGCGGGAGACGGTCCTCTGCGAGGCCTAATCGAGAGCGCCTCATCCCCACGACTCGAGATTCATTTTCTCGGGCCGGTTGAGTACGTGCGCGTCCCGCTGGTCCTTAACGCAGCTGACTGCTTGGCGCTCCCGTCGCGTCGAGAGGCAATGCCCAGTGTCAGCCTAGAGTCGCTTGCCTGCGGGACTCCTGTGGTCGCGACCCGCGTGGGCGGGCTCACCGGGTTGATTCGGGATGGAGTCAACGGGTTTCTCACTGCCGCGTCGGCAGAAGATTTCGCCCAAGGTCTCGTCATGGCGCTCGACGGCTCCGATCGCATGCGACAGGCATGCCGGGCTTCGGTCGAGCCATTCGGATGGGACCGGGTCGCACCTCAGATGGTTCGGGTCTACGAGGAGGCGAGTTCATGAGTCCTGAACTCGCGTGGGACTATTCCGACCAAGACCTCCGGGACTTCGAGAAGGAGACAGGACTGCCCGTCGATTTCACACTGGTTTCCGCCTGGACGCGCGCTGCGGAGAGTTGCGGATATGCGAAAGGCGTCCGCGTGATAGCGCGTCGGGATGGACGGCCCGTTGCGGTCCTCCAGGGGACCCTCCGCTCGCAGTTCCGCCTTCGCAAGTTCCTGTGCGGCTCGACGAGTGGTGCCGGCATTGCTTGGCAGCCCAATGAGGAGGACGCAGCTTTGGAATGCCTTCAGACCGTTCTCACTAAGGTTCGCCCACAGGTTGTCCAAGTGTTCTCCCCGACCCCGCTCGATGTCGATGGGCTCGCGTGGTCTGCTTCATTCAGCTTCCAAATATTGCTCGACCGACCGTTCGAGACCATCCTCGCGTCAATGGACAAACGAGCTCGGCATGCCGCTCGCCGGGCTGAGCGGCTCGGGGTTACGGTCGAAGAGGTTGCGGATCCCAATCACATGGACGAGGCCTACGATGTAGTAGAGGCCGCGGCGCGCGAACGTGATTTTGCTGTCCCGCCGCGCGAGTATTCTCTCGCCTTGCATCGGGAGTTCGAGGGCGTGGGGGCGCAGCGCTGTTTCGTCGCCCGCGTCGGAAACCGCGTCGTTTCCGCGGTCTCGGTCCTCGGATACGGGACGAAGGCAGCGTGGTGGAAGGGCGGATCGCTTCCGGAAGGATACCGCACGAGCGCTGGGAATGCGCTCCAAGTCGCGGCGATCGAATGGGCCCGCGGCCGCGGGTTTCGATTCTATGACCTGGGAGGAACCGACCCAGCCGATTCCACCTACGCCGGGATCCATAGGTTCAAGGCATCGTTCGGCGGGCTTCGGACAGAGACCAGCACGGGCACGCGGATGAGCGCCTTCGCTCGCAGGGCCACTGCTCTCCGCAATGCCTTTCGGCCCAGGTGAGGTGTTGCGCATGCGCGATCTCAAGGAGGAACCCACATGACCTTCACTCCCCCGCTCCGGTCCCTAGGAGCCCGAGTCCTCCCGATTCTCGTGGTCGTCGACGTTGATCCCGACTGGCGTGCTCCCGGGGGGTCCGGCGTACCGTATAGAGGCGGCGTCTCCTGGCACGGTTTACGGGAGGGTGTCCCTCGTCTCCTCGAGCTGACGAAACATCTTCGAGACGATTTCGGTCAACCAATCCGCTTCACGTGGCTCGTCCGGTCCGACGAACAGATGGCTGCGCTTTCGGGTGATACGGCGTTCGTGGCGACGGCGTTTGAGTCTTTCTGGCGCGAGCGCCTCGCCGCCGGTGACGAAGTGGGCTGGCATCCTCATCTATGGCGGTACTCTGAGAGGCATCGCCTATGGTACCAGGAGACCCGCGACGTCGACTGGATGACTTCGTGTCTGCGAGATGGCCACGCCGCGCTCGCCCGTCACTTTCGAATCCTCGCCGCGAAATCCGGGTGGACCTTCCATACGAACGACACGCTGTCAGGCGAGGTCGTTCCATCGTCGAAATCCCGAACTGGACGTTCCCGACAGGTCGCATCCGTAACGTTCGCCGGTCGCTCCACGGTCGGCCTCCGCGGGACTTCGCGAACCTCGCGAAACATCCATTACTGGTTGGCAACGGCTTTTCAAAGCCCCCGTGTTCAGTGCCATTTCTTTGCTACTTCCATCCGGAGGAACTATTGGGTTTCTCGCGCTTGTTCGACGCCGATCATGTGCTCCGGAACTTCGAGCGTCTTTTCAGCGCATGCCGAGAAAGGGGGATGCAGGCCCGGATGACCGTCCCGTCCGAGATTGTCCTCGACGGCACAGCGGGGTGACGCGGTGCGTATCCCCAAACGGACCACCTATTCATTGCTCCTTTCGTTGCTCGCACTCAACTTCGTCCTGCGGTATCCGTGGCTGCCGCACGAAGCCGGTTTCGACGGATTCATCTTTCACGGGATGACTCGGTCGTTAGTCGACAACGGGTACGCGAGCTGGATTCTCAACCCCCTGAGCTACTTGGGACTCTACCCGCTGAGCCAGCCTTCTGGGAGTGTGTTCCTGCTCGGAGGCCTTTCCCAAGTCAGCGGCGTTCCGATCGAGGCAGCGATTGTCATGCTTGACTGGATGATTGTTGCTATTGGCATGATGGCTGCGTTCTTTCTTTCGATGGCGATTCGGCGAGACGAGGGCCTCGCGGTGCTCGTGGCGGCGCTTTTTAGTCTTGCGCCACGATTCGTGATCGACCTTCTTTGGGCGATTCCGACTCGGACATTGTTTGCGGCGCTCGTTCCGTTGTTCTTGCTCTTTCTGCTCAGATGGTACGGCACACGCAACCTCCGCTATTTTGGTTTCATCATTACAACGCTCGTGCTCATGATGTCCGCCCATCGACTAACGGCCCTCATGGCCGCCGTCGCTATCGGGTACGTTATTACTGCCATCCTGATGGTTTTCTCGCAGACGCTTCGAATTCGGTATGGGAGCCGCGTCCTCAGCCGGCCCTTCCGGCGCGCTTTGAATATCGTACTACTTGCCTCCTTTTTCCTTGTTTCAACACTTCTGCTGATCGTCGGAGTCCTGGAGAACTATACCACCGGTCGGCTTGAGTTCGGATCCGGGATTGTCCTCCAGTTGTCGAACTTGGCCGTGAGCCTCGCCCGCAGCGTCGGCTTCCTGGTTGCCCTTGTCCCGCTCGGCGTCGTCGTCGTGTATCGACTCCGGGGCAAGGATTTCCGGGAACCCTTCCTGCTGATGATCCTGCTGGTCTTGATCCCGACTCTCGGCCTGCGCCAATACACCGGCTATTACATCATCTCACTGACTGCGATTTTCATCGGAATGGGACTGTGGTGGATCGTCCTTCGATTGCGGAGGCGCTCGTTGCGGATCGCTGTCGTCGCAACGGCCATCGCCATCACGGTTGTGTCGTCATACCTGGTCGTCGGGATCAATCTTGAGCTGGAAGCTTATGCAAGCGACGCGTCGTATACACACGGCCTGTATGTACTCCACAGGACGGACGGGACAATCGTGTCGAATGATGGGATCCTGGGGAGCGAACTCTTCATGGTGTCCGCTCACCCCTACCTCCCGGTGGGCGGGGCGACAACGGCGTTCCAGAGCCCCGAACTCTTGGTCTTCCGGTTTGTCAATCGCTCTCAACTTGAGATATTTCAACTCCCGATTTCGTCGCTAACGCTCGAGGACGATTCGCCTTTCGTCTTGAAGGACGTTCAGGCCGAGGCGGATTGGGCGAATATTCTTGGAACTCCTCCTGACGCGGTCCCTCAGAGCCTTCTCGACGTCTACCACCCGCGATACCTGGCAGAGGACTGGGGAACCTGGGGCGGCTACACCGCATACGGGAACACCTATCCCTCCCCGTACATCATCGGTGTCCATGCCACGCGCTACAAAGTCTTCGAGATCGGCGGTCAGACACTGTGGTATGTCGGGGGACCGCCGTGAGCCGGGTCGCATTGTTGACGCCGTACGCACGCCCCGTGCCGGGCGGGATATCGACGTTTGTTGATGGACTGGCGCGCCTCGCTAGGCGGCGCGGTCACGAAGTTGCTATCTTCGCTGGTGAAGGGCAAGGAGACATTCGGAGTCGGGGCGATTTGGGAAAGGGGTCCACATTTCGTCGGGAGGTAGATCGCCAGCTGAGGGAATTTTCGCCGCAAGTTATCCACGCGCACTCGCATTGGTATACGTTGGCAGCCGGCGTACGATATGTGAACCGTTTTCCCGGGGCTCGCCTCGTGTTTTCGTTTCATACCACAACCGTACCCAGATGGCGGGGCTTCTTCGCTCGCTTGCTGTCCCACTCCCACGTCGTTACATTCGTGAGCTGTATCCAGCTCGAGGAAATCCGACGGGTGCTTCATCTTGGAGGAGATCTTCGTATTCTCCATCCCGCAACGGATCTTCCCGAGCGCCGGATATCGAGAAATGACTCGTCAGCTCCTGACCGGTTCGGGGATGCATTCCCGCGCCTCACTTTCGTTGGTCCATTGGAGTACGAGAGGAAAGTCCAGGGAGTCGTCGAACTTGTTCGAAGCCTGCACGCCGTTAAGAACGAGTTCCCACGAGTCAAGCTGCTGGTTGTGGGAGACGGACGACTCCGCGGAATGGTGGAACGAGAAGGGACGACCCTCGGCTCAGCGGTGGAGATCACCGGGTACCTAGAAAATACAGGCGCGGTGTTCGACATGACCGATATCTATTGTCATATCTCGCACCAAGAGGGGCTGCCGCTCGCAGTCTTAGAGGCAATGGCCCACGGCTGCCCGGTCGTGGCAACGCCAGTCGGCGGTATTCCCGAAATCATCGATGATTCGAACGGGTTGCTCGTCGCAGACCGGGACGTTCTTAGCGATTCGCTTGTCCGGCTGGCACGCGATTCCGACATTCGCAAGAGGCTGGGCCAAGCAGCCGAGGAAACGATCAGAGAGGCTCATACGTGGGATGCACGGTGGCCAATTGTTGCATCCTGCTACGGATTGGAGTGAACGTGGATAAGGGCGCGAGGCCGGTTGCGATATGCATCTCCGTCGACGTCGAGCGCGATTATCGGCGCGATGGGTCACTCTCCGTCAGGGGAATCCAAGAGGGGCTGCCTTCTTTCGTCGACGTTCTCCGATCACGCGGCGTTCCGCTCGACCTATTCATATCAGGCGAGATTACCGACGCCTTTCCCCGGGGGTTGGTCGATGACAGGACCGCAATCGGTTGCCATGGAATGTGGCACCCGCGTGGCCCGCGTAGCTACATGAAACGTCTGTCAGCCCAAGCGCAGCGAAGGGAAATTGACGGAGCAACGGCCCGCGTCAGCGCGGCGGTTGGCCGCACGCCCATCCATTTTCGGGCGCCCAACTTCTCGGCGAACAGCACAACGATATCCGAACTCGAGCGCGCCGGTTACCTCGTGGACTCCTCGGTCCTTCCCGGCCGATACGTGAAGCGATGGCGCCTTCTTCCATTGCTTGACTTCCGCGGCGCGCCTCTCTCCCCCTATCATCCTGATCCCTCGCGGCTCACTCGCGAGGGTCTCTCGAGGATTCTCGAAGTGCCTTTGACTCCCAATGTGATGCTCCCTGGTGGACCGCTCGGTTTGGGGTTTTTGAACTCAGCCGGACCCGACGACTTCATTCGAGCCACACTGGCGGCTCCCACTCGATATGTCACGCTACTCGCCCACACCTGGGAGATGGTGGACTGGGAGTCGGGAGACCCGGTTGAGAGTTGGGTTCGGAGCGGTGCTTCGAGCAATCTTTCGGGTGTCTCTCGATTTCTTGACTATTTTTCGGACTCAGTCTTCGTCAACATGGATTCGATTCTCGCGAGCGAATCTGGCCGCGGTGAAGCGAGGTCTGCGAGGCCTACCAGGTAGTCCAGAAATTCGTTGGGACTCTTCCGCGATGCCCGGGCTTGGTCTTCAAGCGGAGGAGGTCGGGAGCGAGTGGAGATTGCCCATCGAGCCTATCTCATGTCATGAGGACAATCCGATTATGTCGGCATAGAGCCGAAGATAATCCGAGAATGCCCGATCGAGGCTGAATGCCCGCACGGACACGGTGCGCGCATTCTTCCGCATGTCGTTTGAGACGCCGCTCTCGAGGATGCGTTTCATCTTTCTTGATAGATCATCCGGGTCCTCGGAACGAAAGGTCCAGGCACATTCCCCCTCCGCGGCAATTCGCGTGTGGACGGGAAGGTCGCTCGCGAGAACCGGAAGCCCTGTTGCGAGAGACTCTAGAAATACTAGCGGCATGCCTTCAGAGCGCGAAGGAAGGACGAAGGCGTCCGCCGCGTTCATGTAAGCTTCGGGCCGTTCGACTGGGCCTACAACCAAAACCCGGCTGTCCATACCGAACCGGGAGAAGCACTCGGTTAGGAATCCAGGTTCGTCGGAAGATTGCTCCCCAACGATGAGGAGTCGAAAGGGGCTGTTTTCAAGCGCTGGTTGGCGGAGCGCCTGCAGCAGGATGTCCAATCCTTTAACGGTAGCCCATCGTCCGACGAAAAGGAACGTGAACTCATGTTCGATCAATAGATTCCGGCGTAGCTCTTCCCTGTCGGGCGCAGATGGTTTGAATACCTCGGTGTCGACGCCATTCTCGACTATCGAGATGAGGTTGTTCCCGAATGAGTCAGCTACAGCGCGACTGACGGCCACCGTCCTAACCGGAGCGGCGATGGAAAGCGACTCGACGATTCGCTGCGCAACCTGCTTCATTGCCCCAAGAGGACGAGGAACCCGAAGGTGTAAGGTGAGAAGCGATGGCTTCCCGAGGACTTTCGCGACGACAATGGCGACTAGAGTCTGAAGATGCGCTTGTTGCACATGAAGCACGTCATACGAGCGCCGTCTCTGGACGAGGAGCATCGCGGTCCCGGCGGCGAGCTGAACGTTTCTCAGCCGAGGCCACGTGAGGCGTACCCTCCAATGGTACACTGACGCTGCGCCTCCAGAGTCGTCGGGGCAGATGATCGCTGCTTCCCTATCTGCCCCACGAACCTTCCTTGCAAGATCCTCGACGAACCTCCCGATTCCCGTAATTCGGTTCATCGAATAGGGAGTAACGTATACTACTCGGATGCTGAACGGTTCCTTCGTCTCCATTAGCGGCGGACCGGAAAGTCTATTCCGAAGACTCATAAATCACTATGTACGAAATTCTCCTCGGGGGCAATCAGGCGGAATGCTGGCGACCCTACTGCACACCTCAGCATTCGTCTGTATCTTCAAGTCGTGGCGGGGCGGACGCAGCGCATTGCGAACGAGTCGATGAGGTTCCTACCCCTAGCGGTCAGGCTGTAGTTTCCCTGTCATCCTCTGAAAGAGGCCCACAAGCGCCGCCGCTGAGCGATCCCACGACAACTCTCGTTCGGCAAATGCCCGTGCGCGCCGCCCCATCGCCCCTAGATTCTCTGGACTATCGAGGAGTTGCACGATGGCTCTGGCGAGGTCTTGTGGATCGTCGCCTCTACAACCGAGTCCGACCCCTTCCCTTTCCAAGACCGGGCCGGCACCGGGGACATTTGTCGCCACCACGGGTACTCCGCACGCGAGGTATTCCCGAAACTTGAGTTGAGAGGATCCCGACTTGAGATGACTGCGAAGCGTACACGGCATGATCGCTACGTCCGAAGCATGCAGCCACACAGGCACGAGGTTCCTCTCTACTCGCCCGGCGAAACGCACCTTACCTTCTATTTCAAGCGAAGCCGACAACGTCTCGAGGACTGGCCGCTCGGGTCCATCGCCCACTACAACAAGCTTAGCAGAGTCGATGTGCTGCAACACGATGGGTAGGGCGAGGAGGAGTGTAGCCACTCCCTGCCATACGACGAGGTTGCCGACGAAGATGAGCAAACGTTCGGCAGCTCCAATGCCGAGCATTCGTCGAGCGGCGTCCTTGGAATCAGGCGTGAAGAGTCGGAGGTCGACTCCGTTTGGGATTACCGTTATCCGTTCCGGTGGCAGTCGATACTGTTGGATGAGAGCGTCGCGCAGGCCCTCGGTTACAGCGACGAGCCCAACGGAGTGACGGAGCATCCGGCCCCGCAGGCTCGCTTTGAAAGCCCTCACCAATTTTGGTGCAGGGTCGACATGACCTTGCATCGCCATTTCGTCGTCGACGAGACCATTAATCTCCACGAGGTACGGTCGCCCGATTAGTCGCGCGAGTGCCGCAGAGAGCTTCGGTGAGAATCGGCGTTCGTAAATGATATCCGGTAGGTCTTTCCGGTACATTCTTGCGAGCGCCGTGGCGGCGGACAGGAAGGACCCCCCCGGAATGCGCCGCACCCGGACGCTGCCACCCGGAATCCATCCCGCAGACTCCGCAACGAAGAGATCAACCGAGCAGCCGGCTCGGCCGAGGGCGATGGCGAGATCTTTCACGTGCCACACATCCCCCGTGAAACCGGAAAGATCGATATCCGGAGCTAGGAAGGCTACTCGCATTCTTGCCTGGACCCAGGCGGTCAACCAGAAAAGCGTGTGTCGTCAGTTCTCAAACATGAGAATTGTGACATAGGGTTCATCGAAAAACCGGATTCTGATCCGCTGTTAGCCTTGCCCTCCACAGGATCCATAGAATCCCCAGAGAACCACGCAACACGCGCTCGAAATACGCCGGGCCAACGCCCTGGCGGCGTCGCCGGCCCTTCGTCACGTTCTGAAACGAGTCCCGTCGGCCGTCGTCACCCCGCTAGGAGACATACGCTTTGACGGATCCGAGGATTCTCGTTGTATCAAACGTAAGCGCACCTTTCGTGCTCAACGACGTCAAGATTCTCAGCGAGCTTGCATCGGTAAGGTTCCTGAAATATCGTGGGCGAAGGGACTTGCCCGGTCTAGCCACGTCGATTATCGGATCAGATGTTGTCGTATGCTGGTTTGCACTCGGGTATGCGACGAGCAGTGTCCTCCTGGGACGGGTGTTCGGGAAACCTACGGTTTTGATTGCGGGTGGTTGGGACGTGGCCGCCCTCCCCGAGATAGGCTACGGCGCGATGCTGCACGCTTCACGGATTCGGAAAACGCGTTATGCCCTCGAACATGCGACGTATGTAATCGCCGTTTCCCGGTGGACTCAAACGCAGGTTCAGCGGTGGACCGGCCGTGCTGTCGAAGTCCTTTACAACGCGGTGGACACATCGTTCTTCGCACCCTCGGGACCAAAGGAACCTCAGGTCGTGACTGTTGCTGAGCTCCCCAACGAAACGTCATATCGGGCGAAGGGGGTTGAGCTATTCTTGCAAGCGGCCGCACGGATGCCCGACGTTCCGTTCCTTCTAGTGGGGACACTCTCCCCCCCGATCGATCGGCGGCTTCGAGAGGTAGCGCCTCGCAACGTCCGTCTACTCGGCCACCTAGACTCCAACAATATTCGAGCTCTCTATCAGCAGTCTCGGGTCTATGTTCAGCTCAGCGCACACGAATCTTTCGGGGTGGCCGTCGTTGAGGCGATGTCCTGCGGTTGTGCCCCCGTCGTGAGCGACCGCGCCGCTCTTCCCGAAGTCGTGGACGGCGCGGGTTATGTCGTTCAATACGGAAACCTCGAAGAAACCGTCGCAGCCATCCGGAAGGCAATCGAGGACGACGAGATTGGGACGCGAGCGAGAGAGCGGGTCCAAAAGCATTTCTCGTTTGAGGTTCGGCGGGAGGGGCTCCGGCGTGAACTCAAGCGGATTGAATGAAAAATCTCCAAGATATAGCGTCGTTTCGACGAACTACAATTGCGCCCACGCATTGCATCGTCACCTGTCATCCGTTTATGATGGACTTGCGGGCATCGACTTTGAGTATGCGGTTGTGGACAACTTCAGCCGTGACGGGAGCATAGAAGTTCTAAGATCTTGGGAAGAGAATCACGGAAACTTCCGGTATCGCTCTGCCCACTGCACCATGGGAAGAGGGCGGAACTTGGCAGTCGAGATGACTAGAGGGCCGATCCTTTTGGTCGTTGACACCGATGTCGTGTACGGCCCGTTACTACGACCGTTTGTGGAGCGGTGCAGCCAAGAGTTCCCTCAGCTCGGTGTCCAGGCTATTTATCTAGGCGTTTATCCGCGGGATGTGTGGCAGCGGGTCGGGGGTCGGAGGAATGCGAACGTCTACGAGGATGTTGATTTTTGGATGCGTCTCCACGCTCGGAATCTGATCCGATGGTATCCCGTTTCGATGGGCGAGAATCTCAAAGAGGAGACCGCCATCGGTGGCTTCGACCATCTCTCTCGGCGGTATGGGAGAATTGAACGGGTTGAACGACTTCTGCGTCGAGAGTGGGACTTGTGGGCGACGCGTGCCTACGAAGGACTGGACCTCGCGAGAATCATTGAGACGCACACGATTGATTTCGGCCTGGCACCGGCGATAACGACTTGGACCAGCCCGCGACCACGTCTGGACTTGGGAGAACGAGTCCGGACCTTCGGTCGTCATCTGTTCCAGGTAATTCGAGCATGAAGACACATCCGGTGACCGCTCGGTTCCCCTATGGAACTGGCTTCAACTAGCTATCTCGTTTGGGTCTCCGTATTGCGGTTAGCACTTTCGCCAAGACAAAGTCGGTATCCTCGCGCGGAAGCAGTCGGTAGTAAAGGACTGCGACGAACACGACCATCGAGGTGATTCCTAGACACCAACGGAGGAGGGGCGAGCCCGAAGCCATTGTGGCGAGTGCTAATGGGGAGACAAGTAGGAGCACCCACGCAATTGCTTCGAGAATCCACCCGCCGGGCACGGAGATTGCCAGCAGCTTCGATGCGAACCGTGCAAGTAGGAGTGCGATGAGCGAATAGGCGAGGGTGGTAGCGATCGCCGCACCCAGAAGCCCGAAAGGGGGTATCAGTGCGAGGCAGAGTGATACGCTAGCCGCGAGCCCGGCGAAGGCGATCTGCGCTCCGAGGGCCGGTCGCCCAACGCCTGGGATGCCGGAGGCGACTGACCTCATCACCCCGAGCAGGCCCGCGCCCAGGAGTAGGATAAGAAGCGGAACGTAGGATGGCTGTGACGCCGGGCCGAACAGGATCGTGAGGATCTCTCTGCCGAAATACGAAAACCCGATTACGGAGAAACCTACGATGCTGGCGCTGAACCGAACCGCTTGATTGGCGAAGGCTTCGATTCGAGATTTTGTTTGTCGACCGGCGTACTCCGAAAATGCGGGGTAGGCCACGACCGCGATGCTTCCAGGGAATATCCAAAGAGCCCTCGCCAAGAGTATTGCGATGCTGTAGTAACCGACCAGAACGCTGTCCCCTGTTAAGAGACCGAGCAGCACAATGTCGATTTGGTATAGCAGAACGCTCGCTGCATTCGTGGCGGAGAGATGGATCCCGAATGAAACCAAACGGCGGACTGTCGAGGCAATCTTTCGGATTCCGATCCGGCGAAGATAGGATCTTAGCAGAAACAGCAGCAGACCGAGATTGGCCGCACCGGCTAAGACCATGGCGAGGGCGGCGTCCGCAGCCTTGCCGCCCAAGATGAGTACCCCGGCAACAATAGCGAGTCCGAGCCCATTTATTGCCGCGGACCCAAACCCATACCGTCGCATGCGGCGCAGACCGCTCAGCGCTGCCAGGCAGCTGTTTGCGCCGAACGAAAATGGCGGCATCCACGCGAATACGGCCAACAGGCTCGCAATTCCTTGGATGCGAAATGTTGCTCCGACCACGGGACTGATTTCGAGGACCACAAGAGTCGCTACAAAACCAGAGAGAACGGCCGCAATGATAGCGGACGAGATTAGCTCTCGGCGCCGTTCCTCATCCCTTTCCTCGGCCACAAATTTTGTGAGAGCCCCTCCCAAACCCAGATCTGTAGCAAGCGTCGCTATCCCGAGGATTGCCAGCGCGAGGGCAAAGGCGCCGTACTCCCCGATTCCGATGAACCAGACTATAAGGGGACGAAGCAGAATCCCCGCGATGAGGGAGACGATTGTGGCGATGACCGCGTACCCAGTCCCCCAGAAAACCCGGTCCCGTTCCCTCATCGCGTTTACTCCCGCTGGGAGCCCTCGTCACGCTCGAGGACCATTATGAAGGAGTTGCCTGTAGCTGTTCGACGCGCTATGGGGTACAGGACAGCAGATAGGAATTTTGTAACGAGCGGCCGCCTACTGCCTTCGATTAGTCGATCTTGCGGCCATTCATCGACGATGGTACTGCGCACTTTGAGCCGAGCGGCGCTCGCAAGTCGCGCGAGCGTCTTGGGAGAAAAGTCGAAAACGTGGTGTGGCGGGGACGGATGCCGCCACTCACCGGTGATCTTGGCCGTGCAAAGTGACACGCGAGGGAAGAGTCCTTCGACGTTCGGGGCGCGAACGAGAACGCATCCGCGTGCTCTGATCAGGCGCCTCGCTCTGTCCAGGCTAGCTCTCGGGTCGACCAAGTGTTCAAGTGCATCCCAAAACGTGACGACATCATAGGACTCGCTCTCAGACGCGAGGGCAGCGAAATCGCAGAGCCTTACTTCCACGCCCAAGGTGGACTGCGCGAACTTGACAGCGGCAGGTGACAGTTCGATTCCCTCCGCGGCGAACCCAAGTTGTTTTGCAACACGCACATCGAACCCGAGCCCGCAACCAACGGAAAGCAGCCGTCCCCGCGGTATCCTGTCCTTGACAAGGCCGTACAGGGTCCAGAATCGGGCGAGCTCTTCCTCTTGAGCCCGGGTGTCCGAAATTCGGCTCGAGTAGTAGGCTTCGTCGTAGAGTTCCTGAAGATCTGAGGGCGTGGGAGGTGGGAGAGTCCTCACCAACTCACAACTTTCGCACTTGGCGATATCGTAGAGGCTTCCCAGTCCCGAAGGCCGGGTTGAATACAGCTGCCTGTATGCCGTCCGGCCACAACATGGACAGGGAGGCCCTTCAATCACTTTTCGACGGATGTAGACCATGCCGATTCTTCGTCTCCCGGCTGTACAGCGTAACGATCCGGCCCGTCACCGGGTCTTCGCGAGGGAGCAGCCGGAATGATTCGCGCAGGAACGCCGGCGACAACGGAATGCGCGGGTACATCGCTGGTGACCACCGCACCTGCCCCGACGACCGCCCCTGTTCCAATCTCCACTCCGGGAAGGACCACGCAGTGGACGCCCACGAACGCGGCTTCGCTGATGTACGTGTCTTCGACCAGTTCCGCTTCACCTCGCGCGTACCGGAAGGCCTCATCGTGTGCGAGAATTGTCGAACGAGCTGAGACCGTGGCGCCCCGCGCGATGTGGACCCTTTCAGGGTAAAGGTGGTCGATGAGCACAAGATACCCGATCTCAACGTTTGGACCGATGTCGACTCCGCGAAGGCGGTGAAACGCAACCCGGAGTGCTGAAGAAGGGCTGAACCATGCTGGAAAGAGGAACAGCGACGACCGGATTCTACGTCGGAGCGGTCGCTGAGCTCGAGGCGTCACATCAGTTCCAAAACGGATGGACTATAACTCCCAGTCGGGATGATTCTCACGAACCGGACTCACTAGGGATATTGGGCGACGGCCCCGATGGCATTGCCTGCATGCGAGCGAAACGAGAGGATCTCCCTCACGGCAATGTCAGAGGAGGCGTGCACCTGGCGCGAACAATCCGCCCGCGGCACAATTTCAGACTCAGAGCGTGTCCGCCACTACTCTGTCTTTTGGTCCTACGGCGCGGCCGCAAATCGGGCATCGCAGGGAGTTCGCCAGACAGGTCTCGTGGTGCAGCGCCCCACACAGACAGCGCGCCGCGGGGATAAGGGGGGTGAGGAAGTCCCCGCAGATACCGCAACGAGCCTCAGCCCCAATCGATCTCCTAATGGGTAGGCTAGGCGATGGTTCTGTTGGCCCCGGAAGGGTTTTGAAGAGAATGCCCCAGAATAGAGTGATCCATCCGAGGAAAATGATCCAACCCGCATAAGAGTGCGCAATCAGCATGTTCTGTAGGTCCGTCTCGGCCGAATCCGTGAAGTATCCGACGAGGACGATGACGACCATGCGGAGGACGTTTGAAACGTATGCCGTGCACAGGCCCAAGCCGAGCAGGAGCCACTCGCGCCTCGTTAGCTTCTCGTACTCAGTGAGTACGAATGCGATGAACGCAGATGCGAAGATCCCGAACGAGTAGATTCCCGAGCATGCTGTCGTGATAAGCACAGTAACGGCGACGGACGAGTGTTGCGGTGTGAACGTGAGGCCCGGCGCGGTCGATCCGCCGACAACGTGAACTGTGTTGGTGACGCCTATTAGCTGGAGCACGGCGCTCGTCTCCGGGGCTAGTGCGATCCAAGAATACAAGTCGACCGAGCGCTCGAAGTCCGCATAGTACGCGCGAGCAATCAGCAACGGGATCACCAAGATTGCATTCAGGCACCCGAAGAAAAGGAGGACAAAGTCCCGCTCGCGCGCATATCGGACTGGCACGAGGCGGTATCCGACGAGAGACGCTGCCGCCAGGATGACAATCGTGTCCTCTGTCTGCAGGGCCGGTGTCGCGGACAGGACCAGGTTGTACGCGGCGTCCGCGAGGATGATTCCGACACCAATTGCGGGGAATAGGGGGACGAGCCGTCCTCGGAACGTGAGGCGGGAGATCACGCGAGTGGCCGCCGAAGGCGGCGGGCTTTCTGCCCCTACTGCTCGCGGCCATACTGTCCAAGCAAACAGGGCGCCCCCGACCGCGAGGAGCGGAACCGCGAACCATTCGACGACCGCGCCTTTCGGCCGGTCGATCAAAAGCCCAATCCCGGCGAAGGTCGTGACCAACGCAGCCAGGGCCGCTTCCCGCCGGTGCTCCGCGAGCTTTGCAGCCCAGGTGCCGAGGTCCATCGCTCTCATCCTCGGTCGAGCCTGTCCCTCGAATAAGAAAGCTTGTCGCCGGTTATCGGGACCGCGAGACGTCGGACGATTCAAATAGCCCGACCCGATACGACGACCCGGTCCGGCCCATGAAGGTCGTCGGCGGCTCCGCGTCGGTCCCCCTCGCGAAGGCGATCGCCCGCGAGCTGTCAGCCGGCTATGTCGACGTCGCTTTCGAGAAGCATCCGGGCGGCTTCCCGGACGGCGAGCGGTATATCCGGCTCCTCGGCTCCGTCGCGGGCGATCACGTCGTCCTCGTCCAGACGACCCATCCGGACCCGATGGTCGTCGAGTTCCTGCTCTTGGCCGATGCGATCCGCGATGCCGGTGCTCGTCGGATCACGGCCATCGTCCCGTACTTCGGGTACGGCCGGCAGGACAAGCGCTTCCTCGACGGCGAGGCGATCTCCGCAAAGACGATCGCGAAGCACATCGCCGTCGACTGCGACGAGCTCCTGACGATGGCGATCCCGGCTGACCCGGAGATCCTCAAGATTTTCCCGCTCCCTACCCGCGAGGTGAGCGGCATGCCCGCGATTGGCCGCTACCTGAAGTCCGCGAAGGTCGACGTCCTCCTCGCGCCCGACGAGGGCGCTCTCCGGCTCGCGAAGGAGGCGTCCGCGGTCGCCGGCGTCCCG
>WNGP01003361.1_pt1 | contig 19165 bp, 13 predicted proteins | sample 5407671 | NCBI WGS metagenome assembly WNGP01 (sample SAMN13153381, study PRJNA577476) | soil metagenome | isolation source: 40 cm soil or saprolite under Garry oak tree replicate 2 | place: USA:California | collected 2016-06-15 | reverse complement strand
GCGGACCGCGGGCTTTCCAGTTTTGACCAGCGGCATAAATTCACGGGAAATTGGATTATGGATTTGCCGTTCGGCGAAAATCGGCGATTCGCTCCCAAGGGGGCATGGAGCCACATTCTGGGAGGATGGCAGTGGAGCGGTGACTTCACGATTGGATCCGGCCTGTACTTCACGCCGCGCGTGCTGGGCGGAGGGCTGGACATCGGGCGCGGCGTGAGCGGGTCGCTTCGCGCAAACGCCGTCGGAGGGCAATCGATTTCAATAAGCGATCCGACCACGCTCAAGTGGTTCAATACGGCGGCGTTTTGCGCGCCGAGCGCTACATGTGCCAACGCGAATGGCTCCAGGTTTGGCGACGCCGGACGAAATATCATCGAGGGCCCGGGACAAGTATCGATGAACATGTCGCTCAACAAGACGATCCAGGTCCGAGAATCGCGCGCGCTGGACCTGCGAATCTCCGCGAACAATGTTTTTAATACCGTGCACTTCACCGCCATCAACACGGTGGTGAATTCCTTTACCTACGGGGAGGTCACGGGGACGGGTGGGATGCGGCGGGTGACTATGCTGGCGCGCTTCCGATTCTAAAGGACTATGAAGAGTATGCAGTTTGCGAGAAAGACATTTTCGATCTTCAGCGCAGCAGGGCTGCTCTTACAGGCAGCGGCGCCGGTGATGGCCCAGCAGACCGGACAAGCTGAGTCGCGGATTCAGGTGACGAGCGAACTCGTCCTGGTGAATGTGGTTGCGCACGACAAGAAGGGGAACCTCGTTCGCGACCTGAAAAAGGGAGATTTCACGCTCTTCGAGGATGGGAAGAAGCAGGAGATTTCCACTTTCGATTTCGAGAATGTAGACGAGCTGGCAACCGCCGGCGCGGCGGAAGCGACCGTATCGGGCATCGCAGTCGGGACGCTGCTGCGTTCCGGAAAGCAAGCGACGCCATCGCTGGACGCGCGCGACCGGCGACTGATATTGCTGTTTTTTGATTTTTCCGCGATGGAGCCGGAACAAATTGACCGGTCGGTGGAAGCCGCGAAGAAATTCGTCAGCACAAAGATGCAGCCGGCCGATTTGATGGCGCTGGTGTCCCTGGCCACGAACATGCGGGTGGACCTGGATTTTACGGACGACAAGACCAAGTTGCTGGCGGCGCTGACCGCGTATAATTCCGGACAAGGGCAGGGGTTCGAAAACGGAAACTCGGGAAGCACGGAAGGCGCGGCGGAAACCAGCGGAGCGTTTTCGGCCGACGATACGGATTTCAACACATTCAGCGCCGACCGCAAACTGCTGGCGTTGCAGTCGCTGATGCAGGCGCTTGGCAAACTCCCGCAGAAAAAGAGCCTCATCTATTTCAGCAACGGAATCAGCCAGACGGGATCGGACAACCAGTCTGCCCTGCGCGCCGCGACCGCGGCGGCAGTAAAAGCAAACGTATCGATCTATTCGCTGGATATCCGCGGGCTGCAGGCTTTCCCGCCGGGCGGGGAAGCGCAATCGGCCAGCCTGCACGGGCAAGCGGCGTATTCGGGCGCTGCCGTGCTGAACGATTTGAACAACAATGCGGGATCGCAGGAAACGCTGGCGACGCTTTCGTCGGACACTGGCGGCAAGGCGTTTTTCGATTCGAATGATTTCGGAAGCGTATTTTCACAAGTCCAAAAGGATAGTTCGGCGTACTACGTTCTAGGCTTCACGAGCAACAACCCGCTGAAGGACGGAAGATTTCGGCGATTGAAAGTGCAGGCCAACCGGCCGGACCTGAAACTCGATTTTCGCGCGGGTTATTATGCGGGACGGGATTTCGAACACTTGAACCGCGCGGACCGCGAGCAGCAACTCGACGACGAGCTGGCTGCGCAGTTGCCTCGCGTGGACGTGCCCCTGTACGCGGGAACGGCGTTCTTCCGCCAGGACGATTCGCACTACTACCTGGCAGTTTCGCTGGTGGTACCAGGCTCGCAGATCCCCTTCGTAACGGAAAAAGAGAAGGACAACGCGACAATCGACATCATCGGGGAGGTTCGTGAAGGGGGAAAATTCCCCGTCGGGCAATTGCGAGACACCGTAAAGCTAGCTGTGGATGCCACGCAGGAGGTCCGCCGCAAGAATGTGCAGTACAACACGGGCTTTATACTCGCTCCGGGCAGCTACCACCTGAAGTTTGTCATCCGCGAGAATCAGACTGGCCGGATTGGTTCTTTCGAGACGGACGTGCAGATCCCCGACCTCCGCAAGACGCCGCTGAAAATGAGCTCGGTCGTGCTGAGCAGCCAGCGCGCTCCTGCCGCAAACAAGAAGAGCGGGCCGAACCCGTTGGTTCGAGACCAGATGGAACTTGTCCCGAACATCACGCATGTGTTCGCGCCCGACCAACATCTTTATTTGCAATACGAAGTGTACGATGCGGCGAAGGGAAAGAATCCGGCACCCGCGGCGACCAATGGCCAGAACCGGACAGCCAAGGATGCGCCGGCGCCCAAGCCGGTGAAGGACAGCATCCGAGTTTTCACGAGCATCGAGTTCTTGCAGGGCGCCACAAAAATTTACGAATCAAAACCGGTGGTGGCGAACGAAGTCACAGCCCCGGACCGCAAGGCGGTTATTTTCCAGATGGACCTGCCATTGCAGGCTTTGAAGCCGGGGCTATACCTCTGCCAGGTGAATGTGATTGACGACGTGGCGGGGAGCTTTTCCTTCCCGCGGTTTCCCCTGCTAATCCGCGAAGCCGTACCAGCCGCACCGAGCAAAACCGCGGACTAAACTTAACCGGGCAAGCGCACCTCGGCGGAGAAACGTCTCAAAATAGGGGATTTGGAGTTAGTCGCCGGCCGCCGCGGTGCTTCGAGACATTTCGACGTTCTCGGCGAGGCCACGGCGCATCGGTCCGAGAACGAAGGCAGGTACCTGGCGCTCCGGAACTAATGAAACGCTGGTAGCCCTTCGCGGAAATTCCGCGCGGCGGTCCAGATACAACCCCGCCTCTTTCAGAAACTCAGCCGAAAAACCCATGTCCTCGGCGCGATCCACGCCCCAAAACCACAGTTTCTCTTCCTGATGCTGGAGGAAATCCAGAGCGTCTTCGAGTTTTTTCATCGCGCGATCGAAGGACGAAGCCAGAAAGAAGACGCCCAGCGTCCAGGCATGGCGGGGGTAGTGGACTTGGATGCGGACACAGTATTTGCCAGCCTGATTGCGGTCGATGGTGCAGCGATAGTCGTTGCGGACAGAGGATGTGCGTGCTGCCATGTTGGTATCACCGATCTTTGGATTGATGGCGCTTGGTAGCCATCACTGTTTCCACTCCGAATTCCAGCGATTGCGCCGCACCCAAGAGACACCAAGCGGCAGCGTTCCGCGTGGAATTCGGCTTCAAGGAAGACTGTACTAGGGTATCGAGACGCGTAAGGAAAGGCAAGCGCGGCGTTAGAAACATGTAAGCCTATTATTTTGTGCTACTTAGAGTTAGCCAAAAGTGCCGAAGCTCTTCAGTTTATCGGGCATGAGCTTGAGCTTGCCTTCCTGTTTCATGCGGTCGTCCAAGGACTTCTGGAAAGCTTCAAATGCCAAGTTCCGCTTGGATTGGAGGAGCTCATCAGTCAGTTGTTTCTTCTGCTTGTCGAAATCGGCCGGGTTGGCTTCCGTTTTTTCGGCTACGTGGTAGACGAGCCAGTTTTGCCCCAGGCTCAAGGGAGAAGCAGTGTCGCCGGCCTTGAGGTTGAAAGCGGCGCTGACCTGCTTGCCACTGGCCGCGCCGGGTATGGAGCCATCACGCGCGATCAGATCACTCATTTTCGGCTCCAGGCCGAGGGCTCGGGCAGCGGCATCGAATTTCTCGCCACCTTTGACGCGCTTGATTAGCTCTTCGGCCTTGCTCCTCGCTATGTCAGTGGACTTTTCGCGTTTCAGGTCGGTGACCACGCGGTCGCGGACTTCTTCAAGCGAGCCCTGGTGTGCCGGCTGGCTCGACTTCACCGCGAGGACGACATACCCGCGATCGGTTCGAACTGGGAGGCTCACTTCGTCCAGCCTCAAGCGGAAGATGGCATCCTTGGCTTCTTGGGAATTGGCGAGCTCCAGCAAGGGGTCTGTCGCAGCAATAGGCCGCGTTTCGTTCACCGTCAGGTGATACTGTTTTGCCAAGTCGTCCAGAGAAATCTTGTTGGACTGGCGGATTGCGGCGGACAGCTTATCGGCCGTGTCGCTTGCCAGCTTATCCGACTGCGAAAGCAAGAGAGGCGCGCGAAGCGAATCTTTCACTTCGTCGAAGGGCTTGGTGCGAGCCGTCTCTTTTTCCAGGACTTTAATGATATGGAAGCCGTACTGCGTCTTGACGAGATCCGAGACCTGGCCGGGGCTGAGGCTGAAAGCTGTCTTCTCGAATTCTGGGACCGTCTGTCCTTGAGTGATCCAACTCAAGTCACCGCCCTTATCCTTCGAGCCGGGGTCTTCGGAGTACTTTTTCGCCAAGTCTTCGAATTTTCCGCCCTTCTTGACCTGCTTTAGAACGTCCTCAGCCTTTTTCTTGATCTCCTCGACTTCAGCGTCCGTCTTTCCGACGGTCATGAAGAGAATGTGCTCGACGTGCACGCGGTTCGGCACTTGATACTGTTGAATGTTGGCCTGATATTGCTGCTTGAGCATGTCATCGGAGACTTGCAGGCTCTGGCGGATTTGGTTGACGTCCACAAGGGCGTAGCGCACCACGCGCCGCTCGGCCACCTGGTATTTAGACTTGTTCTTGTCATAGGCAGCGCGGATTTCCGCCTCATCCGGTGAAATCTTGCCCTCGAGGTCTTCGGGCTTGATGAGCGCGTACTCCAGCTTCACCTTCTCATTCTTGTAGCGGAATTCGTCCTGAAGCTCGGCGGGGCCCACACTGATCCCGTCGGTTACGAGCTTGCGGAACTTTTCCTCAAGCAAGCCCTGACGAATCAGCTCCTCGAAGACGGGCACGGTCAGTTGGAAGCGCGCCTGGACTTCGGCGGAATAGCGGTCCATGCCGACAAAGGTTCCACCATTGAAGGCCGTCGGAACGTATTGGCGAATGCGATCGGCTCGCTCCTGATCGGAAACGGCGATTCCGAGGCGCTTGGCTTCGTATTCGATCTCTTTTTGAAACACCAACTGCTTCAGGATCTGCTGGGCGTACAGGGCCTCGAGGGGCTTCATGTTGGGATTCCGCTGCTCGATCTGCTTGAGCTGCTGGCGCACGTCTTGCACGCTAACGGACTCATCTCCGATCTTGGCCACAGTGTCCGTGGCTATCTCGCCGCTGACCGGCGACTGAGGAACGAGGTAGAGCAGCATGCTGCCGCCCAGGACCAGGACCACAGCCCCGAGAAGGATGCGGTACCCAAGTTTGCTTTTATCTTTTGCGCCAACCATCCGATGAGTCTCCCACGTCCGTAGACAAACTTAAGATTATAGGAGATATAGGGACACGTCTCAAACAGAATCGTCGGCCGGGAGGTCAGCGCCCTCTTCAGGATCAGTGATTGAACTTTCCTTCGGCTCGCTCCTAGCAGACCTACGACGAAATGATGGTGGGATTTTTCGACGTCGCGGTTCCCGCGGGCGTGGACAAGCAGCACTTTTTCATCCGGAAAAGAGGGCAACAACAGGTTCGCTGAGTGACCTGCACCAAGGGACAGGCAAAGTTCAATCGGGCAGGGCGCGGCTCTGCTATTTGCAGTTTGACTACGCGCGCCTTCGCAATCCATCCATACGGAAACTGCTGTGCTAGATTGAAAAATTGGAGCGTTCGCAGCACAGTCAACCGTGACGACACAAACACCCATTGAGCCAAAACTCGCCCAGGCGCACCAAAGGGCGGCGCGCGTCGAAGTGTACTGGAAGGCGGTTACCTATAAGATGGTGATCGTCTACGCGCTCTTGGCGCTAACAATCATTTCCGCAGGGATCTTCATTGCCAAGCCCGACTTGTATGCGGTGGTGATGAAGAAGGTCACGGAGAAAATCAACGATCCAGAAAATGAAACGCAAGCTGCTGATCTGAAACACGCCAAGTTCGTGAACCTCGACGGCAAAGTCCAAGTGAAAAAAGTGAATTCCGTGCAATGGGTGGAAGCGGACTATCGCACTTCTCTCGACAAGGGCGATCTCGTTCAGACCGGCGCCGACGCCAACGCTCGCATCACCTTCGCTGACGGCACGACCTACACGGTGAAGCCGGACACGCTTGTCACCGTCGAGGAGAACTCTACGGAGAACGACAGGCCCACGAGCGTGGCAATGCAAATCAATCACGGCGCGGTCGACCTTACAACGCCAAACTGGAGTTCCCCAAACTCCAAGGCCGCGGTCAGCGCAGAAGATGCGACCGCCCAACTGCATTCCAACAGCCGCGCGGCGGTCAAGTCTGATCCTGAGAAGAAGGAAAGCGAATTCGTCGTTTCAAGCGGCAGCGCGCAAGTACAACGTGGCCAACAAACGATCGATCTGGCACCGTGGGAAAAAGCGACGATTTCCAAGGGCGGCCCGATTCAGAAATCCAACGTCCTTGCGCCTCCGGATCTTGTCGAGCCGTTGAATTTGGCGCCGATCACCGCCGAAAATCCGCGGCTCTACCCGGTTCATTTTGAGTGGAAGTCAGTGCAAGAGGCGGTATCCTACACACTGCGAATCAGCACTACTGCCATGTTCACCAAGACGGTAAAAGAAGCGCCAACCAAAGGTACGGGCGTAGACGTGACGGGCCTGGACCCCGGTGACTATTTTTGGAGCGTCACCGCCACGGATGGCAAGAAGCAGACCAGCGAAGTCAGTGCAATTTTCAAATTCACGCTCGTCGCGCAAGGCAAGTCCCAGGAAATGGTCCTGGAGATAACCACCACGCAGGTTGTTGGACAGTCGGCGGAGATCGTGGGCCGGACGGAACCCGGCGCGGCTCTGATTATCAATGGGCAATCCGTGCCGAACATAGCGCCGGATGGTAATTTCCGGCACTTCACCGAAAAGCTTGCTCCGGGCCAGCACACGATTTCGATTATCGGGTCGAATCGCCGCGGCGGGACGGCGATGAAGCAGGTGTCCATCGTGGTTCCGAAGTAAGAGCTCCGAAGAAAGACCCAAGCGCCTTTGCGCTGGTCGCGGTGTCCGGAGACAATAGATGCTGGGGGCTGGCCGCGGTAAGGTCAGCGTTATTGCCGGCCGGACAGCGGAGAGTCTTTCTCCGCAGGGGGATGTGGGGATGAATAAGAACGGTTACAACATGAGGTCGGTGTTCAGTCTGTTTTCTTCCGACCTCGCCATCGATCTGGGCACTGCAAATACGCTGGTGTTCGCGCACGGTAAAGGCATTGTGGTCAACGAGCCTTCGATCGTAGCCATCAACAAGTCCAGCGGGGAAGTCGTGGCTGTGGGCCGCGAAGCAAAAGAGATGCTCGGGCGCACGCCGGGCAACGTTGTCGCCATCAAGCCGATGAAAGACGGGGTCATCGCGGACTTCAAAGTCACCGAAAAGATGCTGACCTATTTCATCCAGAAAGCGCACAACCGCCGCGTGTTGGTACATCCACGAATCGTGATCGGCGTCCCAAGCGAGATCACGCCGGTGGAAAAGCGGGCCGTGCAGGACTCCGCGTATCGCGCGCGAGCCAGCGAAGTGTTTCTAGTCGAACAAGCTATGGCCGCGGCAATTGGCGCCGGGCTGCCGATCGAGGAACCCTCCGGCAACATGGTGGTGGACATCGGCGGCGGCACCACGGACATCGCGGTCATCTCCATGAGCGGCATCGTTTATTCGCGGTCCGTGCGCGTGGCGGGCAACGAGATGGACGAAGCCGTCATGCAGTATCTGAAGCGCAAGTACAACCTGCTCGTCGGCGAGCGCACGGCGGAGCAGATCAAGATGGAGATTGGTTCCGCGTATCCTCTGGAAAAACCGCTTACGATGGAAGTCAAGGGGCGTAACCTCATTGAAGGCGTGCCGCGAACGGTCACCATCGACGACAGCGAAATTCGCGAGGCCCTGAGCGAATGCGTCGCGACCATTCTCAACGCCGTGCGCGTAGCCCTCGAGCGCACACCTCCGGAGCTTTCCGCCGATATCAGCGACCGAGGTATCGTCTTGACGGGCGGCGGCGCGCTGCTGAAGAATCTCGACAAGCGGATTCGCGAGGAAACCGGGTTGCCGGTTTCGATTGCGGATGATCCGCTGGCATCTGTGGTGCTCGGCACGGGGAAAATGCTAAGCGATTTCAAATTGCTGCGCCAGGTTTGTATCGATTGAGAGAAAAGTTTTCAGTCTTTGAACTTTGAGATGTTGCACTAATTCTCGAGTGACGCGAGTAGCCGGACGATTCGCGGCAGTTCATTCGAACTTAGGACTGATCACTAACATCACGAGCTATCTGTCACTAGTCACTAGTCACAGCGCGCTCCAGCAAATACGAAGAGAATATCGCCCAATGGTCGCCATTCCCTCTCGCCACAAATCACTGGTCCTGCTCACAGGAGTCATTGTGTTGCAGGTGCTCATGCTGGCCGTGCAGATCAAGCGCGACTCGGAGGGGCGCCTCATTCGGGTCTGGACTGTCGGCGCAGTTTCACCCTTCGAACGGGCTGGCTCTTCGGGCTTCGGCTGGTTTCGCAATGCGTGGCGCCACTACTTCGCGCTGCAAAACACTACCAAGGAGAACGAGGAGATTCGCCGTGAGAATGATGCGCTGAAACTGCAAATCGCGCAGCTTCAGGGCAAAGCCGCGGAAGCCGACCGACTGGCGGTATTGCTGAATTTCCGGCAATCGCATGGCGACGTCCCCATGATCGGAGCGCGGGTGATTGGCACGGGGGCGGGAACCGCCAGCCTGATGATCCAACTGGACCGCGGCGAGCGCGATGGCATTCGGAAAAACATGGGAGTGATCACTCCGGACGGCGTGGTCGGCAAAGTCGTCGAAGCCTATCAGAATGCCTCACAGGTGCTTCTGCTGACGGACAAGGAGAGCGGCGTCGGAGCAATGTTGGCCGATTCCCGCATCCAAAGCCCCGTTGGGGGACAGGGTGAGCCTCTGCTGGTCATGAAATACGTCCCCAACGACGACACCGTCAATCTCGGGGAACGCGTCATTACCAGCGGCATGGACCGCATCTTCCCGCGCGATCTTCCGGTGGGCACCGTCGCGGAAATCAAGCCCGGAAATCCGTTCAAACAAATCCGCATCAAACCGGCTGCAAATCTCGAGCGTCTGGAGGAAGTGCTGGTTCTACTGTCACTCCGTCCCCTCGAGACGAAAAGTGAAGAGCATCCCGCCAATGGGCAACCGTCCGCGCCCGGCGCAGGCACCTCCCCACCGGTGGCAAGACGATGAACGACGCCTTTGATATCCGCGGCGAATCGCACATCGAAGTTCACAAGTTTCGCACGGGCGCGATCATTGTCGCCACGCTGCTGGCGCTGGTGATCCAGGCCTCGTTCCCAATTCATTTTGCAAGGGCCGCCGTCCTTGATTTCCCTCTGCTCGTGACGATTTATTTTGGCCTGAGCCGGCGCAATCCTTCGACGGGACTTCTTCTGGGCATGGTCATCGGTCTTCTGCAGGACAGCCTCAGCGGCCCCACGGTGCCGCTGGGACTCTACGGCATCGCGAAAACCATCATCGGGTATCTCGCTTCCTCGATTGGCGCGCGGCTCGATACGGAGCATCCCGCCGCGCGGTTTGCGCTCACCGCTGCTTTCTTCGTCGGACATCAAGGCTTAATGGTTCTTACGCGGCGCATTCTGCTGGCGCAGCCCGAACCGTGGTTTAACATGCACCTTTTCGCCGCGGCTGTGGTCAACGCACTCGTCGCCGTTTTTCTCTTCCTGCTCCTTGACCGCCTGCGTAAGAACTAGCGATTCGACGCAGTTTGGCCGCCGCTGGATTCGTGATCGAGTTTTTCGCTGTTTATTGGGTGAGTAGAAATTGTTTAAAGTCGTCGTAAGCGCTGGACATCGGCAGCGTAAGCTTCTCGCGCTTCAAGTAGGCGGCAAGACGATCCGGCAGCGGTGGGGCTGTGCCGATGGCTTTCATCACAACGTCGGCAAATTTCGCGGGATGTGCTGTCGCCAGCACCAAGCCCTGTGCGGGTTCGCGATGTTGGCTCTTGTAGGCTTCCCAGCCGAGCACGCCGACGGCCGTGTGCGGATCAGCGACGTAGCCGAAGCGCTCGTGGATCGCTTTCATCTCTCGTAACGTTTCTTCATCCGTCGCGCCGTGGCCCCAAATTTCCTTCTGCACATATTCGAGGCGGTTGCGGCACAAATCCAGCAATCGCGGAAAATTGTTCGGATTACCCACGTCCATGGCATTCGAATAAGTCGCCTGCGCCGCGCGCGGATGAAACGCTCCGGTGCGCAGGTATTCCGGCACCACGTCGTTGGCGTTTGTTGAGGCCACATACTTCGCCACCGGCAAGCCGATGCGTTTGGCGAAAATTCCCGCGGTGAGATTTCCGAAGTTTCCACTGGGCACGGAAACGATTAGCGGCACGGAGGCCACCGGCAATTGCCGGTATGCCGCAACGTGATAAAACATCTGTGGCAGCAGTCGTCCAATATTGATCGAATTCGCCGATGTCAAAAACGCGCGTTTGTTCAGCTCCACATCGGAAAAGGCTTGCTTCACCAGCCGCTGACAATCGTCGAACGTGCCCGCTACTTCCAGCGCGGTAATGTTTTCGCCGAGGGTGGTGAACTGCTTTTCCTGCGCTTCGCTGATGCGTTTTGAAGGGTAGAGAATCACTACCCGGATTCCGGGCACGCGCAGAAAACCGTGCGCCACAGCGCTTCCCGTGTCTCCCGACGTCGCCACCAGCACCGTGAGGGGCCGCGTTTCGCCGCGTACGAAATAGCCCATCAACCGCGCCATGAAGCGCGCGCCGAAATCCTTGAATGCCAGCGTCGGCCCGTGAAACAGCTCCAGGATGTGCAGGCCCGGCGAGAGCGAAACCAGCTTCACGGGAAAGGTGATTGCCTCGCTCACGACTTGCCACAGCACTTCTTCCGGGACGTCCGGCGTGGCAAACGGCCGCACCACGCGGAAACAGACTTCCGTGAACGGCAGCCGCCGAAACTCCTCCAGTTCTTCGGAAGAATGCCGCGCGATTTCCACCGGCATGTATAAGCCGCCGTCGGGCGCAAGCCCGCGCAGCACAGCGCCGCGAAGCGAGGTGAGCGGGGCCTTGCGCGATGTGCTCCGGTATCTCAATGAATTTCGCTCATCGCGCGTTCGACAACTTGCGTTGAATCGTTTCCAGAAACGCGGAGGCATCCAGCGAACCGTCGCGTAACGCGGCGACTTGCAGCGTGCAATGCGCAAGTGCCTGGTAACTCTGGCGGCGCGCGGCAATCAGGGCCAGATAACATCGCGCTATCGTGTCGCGAGCTTTTTCTCCCGCCTTTGGTTGAAACGCGCCGCGCCATAATACCGGCTTGGGGTCGTTCAAATATCTTTCAATCAGCAACTGCTGCTCTTCCGCGGAAGCCGCGAGATGCACGATCGTCATTTGACGCCGCAAGCGCATCAGCAAATTGTTCCCGGTATAAATGACGCTTCCGGTGGTATCGAGCACCAGGGATTTCTGAGGCTGCTTCTCGAGTTCCGTCAAGATTTCATCCAGCGTATGAATCTCCTCGGCCAGGTACTCGGACTCGCGTTGGGCGTACGTCGCGGAGTCCGGCCAGCCCATCCAGGCGGCGACACCGTTGATGCCAGAGTAGCCGCCAGCGGCAAGGCGCGGCGCGAGCTTTTCCTCGATGCGGTCGTCGCAGGAAACCGCAGGAAACCCGTTCGCAGCTAACTTCTTTGTCCAGAACGTCTTCCCAGCGCCGGACATGCCGATCAGCGCCAGCCGTAGCGGCTTTTCCCTGTTCGATTCAGCGGTCATAGTGAATTGCCTACGATAGCGTGATACGCACAACCACGGCAACAAGCGCAACGCAGCGGTCGCGCAAAAATACCAAAATGCATTCCTGGAACCTGTCCTCCCGGACGGCTTGCGGCCCACTCTGGCAGGTGATACGTTTGAAAAGACTCTTGCTGCTTCACGCAGCTTCAGTCCGGCGGTGATTCGGGAGTTCCGGGAGATTTTTTCGATTCCCAGGTTCGAGGAAATTTTCGGCGTGACTCTGCCCAAGTTGGAGTCAACTCGAAACCCACGCTGTGGATTTTTTCGTGACGCGAGTTTAGTCCGGCCAGTTTAGTTAAATTGGGCCGATCCGGGCGAAAGCCCTGAGATAAAAGTACTCGCGCGCGGGGTTTTCGTGTCGTACTGGTTCCGCAACGACAATCGATTGCCGCAAGCGCGGCTGGCGGTGGCCTCCTACATCATCGTGGGAATGATCGGCGTGTTGCTGCTCGGTTTCTGGAAGCTCCAGGTCATTGACGCCGAAAAATACTCTTCGTTGGCCGAGCGTAATCGTGTGCGTTACATTCCCGTTATAGCGCCGCGCGGCCGCATGCTGGACCGCGATGGCCGCGTGCTGGTCGACAATCGGCCGTCATTCAGCGTGCTCCTGCTTCGCGATGATTTAGCCCTGGTCGAAAAGCATCTCCCGGGCATCTCGGACGGTCTGGGAATCCCCATGGATGATTTGCGTGACCAGCTCACGAATACAAAGAATCTGCCAAAATTCCAGCCAATCATTATCAAGCCTGACGCCTCGCCCGCGGATGTCGCCTTCATCGAATCACATCGGTCCGACATTCCCGTCCTGGAAATGATTTCCGTCTCCCGCAGGCGCTATCTGCCGAACGGATTCCTCGCCCATGCTGCGGGCTACGTCGGTGAAGTCAGCGAGCAGCAGATCGAATCGAGCAACGGCAAGCTCCGCCCCGGTGACTTCGCTGGAAAGAGCGGCCTGGAGCGCCAGTACAACGACCTGCTTCAGGGCACGGACGGCATGCGGCGCGTGGTCGTGAACAGCATCGGTAAAGAGGTAGACCGCCTCTCCACTCAGGAAGCCATCCCGGGCAAGCAGATTCAGCTGACCATTGATTACGACTTGCAGCAGGTTGCCGAGCAATCTCTGGGGCCGCGCCCTGGTGCTGTAGTCGCGCTGGACCCGCGCACAGGCGAAGTCCTGGCAATGGCCAGCCATCCCGCGCTGGACCCCAACGATTTCGCCGTGCGCATCTCGGGGGAAGGACAAAAATCCTCCGGAAAGCTTTACGACGTTTTGCCCAGGCTACGCCACTTTTTACGGCCGGCAATTCAAGTGCTGGGTTTACGGGAAGAGCGCTCACGGCGTAGTGGGGTTGCACAAAGCAATCCTCGAGTCTTGCGACGTCTTCTTTTACAACGTCGGAATGCGCTTGGGCATCGACCGTCTTTCTTACTACGGCAGCAAATTCGGCCTCGGACACAAGACCGGAATCGATCTCCCCGAGGAAGTGCCCGGGCTGATGCCTTCCGCCGAATGGGTCCAGCGCGTCTTTCATCGCAAGTGGTATGCGGGTGAGACGATTTCCGTGTCCACGGGTCAGGGCGCCGTCACGACAACTCCGCTTCAGCTCGCCCGAATGATCGGCGGAATCGCCATGGGCGGCGTTTTTAAACAGCCACATCTGCTGAAGGACGCGCCCACCGTCGGCGAGGAACGGGTCGCGCTTTCCGAATCTACGGTCGAGAAAATAACTGACGGGATGTATGGCGTTGTCAACGAAGATGGTGGCACTGCGCGAAACGTCAGGCTGCCCGGAATCGAAGTGAGCGGAAAATCGGGAACCGCGCAGGTGATCGGTTACGCAACTCGCGAAAAGTTTGGGAAACAGAAAAGGTTCGAAGACAATGCTTGGTTTGTCGGCTACGCGCCGCGCCGCAATCCGGAAATTGTCGTTGCCGTGCTAGTACAGGAAAGCGGAAAACATGGTGGCGAAGCGGCTGGGCCCGTGGTGAAGGAAGTCATCAAGGCCTATTACGACAAGAAGAACAAAAAGACCGAGGGTCAAGTCACCGCCGAATACAAACGGACTGATCCAGGGAATGGCGCGGCTCCTGTGGCTGCGATTGCTCCGCGGGCGGCCTTGAAGCCGGACGACACTGCCGCGGTTGTGCCCGCACGCGCCAGCGCGGAGCCGCAGCGCTGAAAGATTTCATGATCTTAATTCAAAAAGGGCGAAGCTCTCAGGTCCGTGCCTTCAGGGCTGTGGGGCTGATTCCCGTCTTTCAACTTTCAACTTTGGACTCTCGACTTCTCCCATGAAAGACGCACCCGGAACGCGAGATTACGACTGGCTGCTCCTGGCCATCCTTGCAGCCATCTGCACTCTCGGCGTGATCGAAATCTATTCCGCCACGCACGGTAGCTCGCTGGCGGGCATGCACACGAAGCAGGTACGCTGGCTGGTCATCGGCTTCATCCTGATGTTCGCGCTGTCGCGGCTGGACTATCACCTGATTCTCGATCAGGCTCCCATCCTCTACCTCCTTGGAATCGCGGCTCTGATCGCTGTTCTCCTCGTCGGGCACACCCGTTTCGGCGCCAAGCGCTGGATCTCCGTTCCCGCTGTTGGAGAGCTTCTTCAGGTGTCGGAATTGGTCAAATTGATTATAATCATTGTGTTGGCGCGCTTCTTCGCGGAAGTGCGCTCCGATCAGCTTGACCTGCGTGATCTGATCAAGGCAGGATTGCTGGTAGGTGTTCCACTGGTCTTGATACTCAAGCAGCCCGATTTGGGAACAGCGCTCGTGCTGATCCCCTTGGTGGTGGTTGGTGCATTTCTGGCGGGCTTGCAGTGGCAACACGCGGCGGTGTTTTCGTTGGCAGGGATTTTGCTGGTGGGGGCTGTTTTCTATCCTCCCGTCAGCAGGCGAATCCTCAAGCCGTATCAGCGGGAGAGAATCACCTCTTTCCTGCACCCTGAAGAGGACGCTAAAGGCTCCGGCTATCAACTCTTGCAATCGAAGATTGCCGTGGGCTCAGGCGGCTTTTGGGGCAAAGGGTTCAGTAATGGCAGTCAGAACCAACTGGGCTACATCCCCGTCCGGTATTCGGATTTCATCATGTCGGCGTGGGCTGAAGAACAGGGATTCAAGGGCGTGCTTCTGGCCCTCGGACTGTATATGGCGCTTCTGCTGCGTTTAGTGCAGAATGCTCAACGCGCGAAAGATCGCGCGGGAATGTTTCTGGTCATGGGCGTTGCAGCGGCGCTTGGGTTCCATGTACTGGTAAACGTGGCTATGGTTATCGGCGCTATGCCGGTAACCGGCATCCCGTTGCCGTTGATGAGCTACGGGGGCTCCGCCACGTTGTTTGTTTTCCTGGCGATTGGCCTGGTGATGAATGTTCGGCTTCGCCGCTTCGTCAACTGACCAAGCCGCCAGTGCCGTGTGACGTCTCCGCTTCCTCGGAGCGCACCGGAGAAGGAATTGGAATTGTGGATCCCGGCTCGGCCGGGATCGCAAGTAAGAAGGATTTTAGTGTGAGGACAGCATCGTTCGCCGATCGCCCGGCTCGTTTCCGGCGACGGACCAGCCTCGACAGACTGAGGAATCATTTTGTAAGTGGCCCCGACTTGGTCGTGGCCGACCCCTCTGGCTTCGAACGTCAAGCCACTTTCCTACAGGTGTGGCCAACGTGCTTTCCGGCATTGCCGGGAGCGGCGCCGAATTTTGGAAACTCCGACGGGCAGAAGCTCGCGGCGATGCGTCCTGTCGGTCCCGGCCAAGCCGGGGCCGCACAGAAGGGTGATTCCGGCCACGCCGGGATCACGCATAAGGAGTTTTCATGTCCAAAGAATTGGTTATTTCCGCGGCCTCCCACGAACGGCGGGTCGCGATTCTCGAAGAAGGCCAGTTAGTCGAAATCTACATCGAGCGCGAAAAAGAATTCGCGCTCGTCGGCAGTATCTACAAAGGAAAAGTCACCCGCGTCCTCCCCGGCATGCAGTCCGCTTTCGTGGACATTGGTCTCGACGGCGACGCTTTCTTGTACGTCAGCGATGTTTTCGAAAACCTCGAGGACTACGACCACGGGCATCCGCACGACCAGCCGCAAACTTCCGTCGCCTCACTGCCGCCCGCGATTGGTTCCCCGGTCGAAGTGCTTCCCGGTGAATCCCTGGCGCGTGCCAGCGAACACCACGAAGTGGTGCGTCCTGAGGAGTTCCATCAAGACGAAACCCATCCTGTGGGCGAGCAGCGCGCTTTCCACGAGGAAGTGCCCGCCGCTGAAGACCTGCATCTCGAGGAACATCACGACGCTGTTCAGCCTGTTCCCGAGGAAAACCGGCGCGTCGAAGCAGGCGAGGAACGCCAGCCGGATTCTAATGCTTCAGCGCCCCAGAACTTCGCGCCGCATTACAATCCCACGCAAAACTACCCTGCCCGCAGCGGTAACGACCGTCCAGGCCAGAATTTTGGCCGCAGCGGTGATCGCGGCGGAGATGGTGGCCGAGGCGGCCGTTGGGGGCGCCGTGGCGGACGCCATCGCGGCGGACGTCCGCAGGGTGCTCCGGGCGGGCGCAATCTGCCTCCCTCGAAGTATGCATCGCCGCAAGGTGGCGAATCCCGCGGATACGATAATCGCGGCGGACACCCGCGCAGTTATGACAATCGGCGTGCGGAAGTTCCGCGCAGCCCGGCACCTTCCCTGACCAGTGTTCCCGAGGAAGAGATCATTCTTCCCGGTGAATCGCTGGCAAAATATCGCGGCAAGTCTGCCGCTTCACCAGCGCCTGCTCCCGGTGTTGAGCATCAAATGCAAGAAGAGCGGCCCACTGTCGAAGAAACTGCGTCGCGCCCAACAGGCAATCTGCCCGTCACCGCTCCGGGTGGCGGCAGCGTTCCTCGCCGGTTCTCCGGTGGGCTGCCCCGCTGGCTCCTGGCCGATGCTGGCACCGAAGCCGAGGCAGCACCTTCGGGAGAGGCCGTGAGAGCCGCGGATGAAGCTTCCGCATCTGGCAGCGCACTCGTGGAACCTTCGCGGGAGACGTCTGGAAACAACGCGGAAGCCGCCCGCAATGATACTGATCTGAACGAGGATCAAGTCGCCGCGCTCGCCTCCGGATTCGTCGAGGCCAAGCACGAAGAGACACAGGAAGAAGCGGAGGCCGATGCGGTCGTCGGTGGCGCTGAATTCGACGAAGAAGAAACAGAAGAACAAACGGAAGAGGCGGAAGAAACAACAGTCGCCGAAGTTTCTGGACTCTCCGAGGAAGAATCCGAGGAAGTCGAAGCCGGACGCGCGGCCAACCGGGCGGAATTCGCTGCGGACATGGCTCATGAGCACGCCGAACACGACGCCGCTCACGGCGCGCGCGAGCTCGGCGAGCAGGAACATGCCGAGCATGAATACGTTGAGACGGAGCATGTCGAGGAGGAAGTGATCTCAGCAGCCCCCGACGAGCCCGTCGCCGAAGGCGCTGCGGCCATCGAAAACGAATTAACTCTCCTTCCTGGCGAAACTCGCGCCCCGCGTGTCGGCGGCCCGGCCGCTCCACGTGAAGATTTCCCGCGCGACTCGGCGCGCATTGGCGGCAACCCGCGTTCACGCTTCCAGCGGCCGTTCCGCAGTGGTGGACGCGACCGTGGTCGCGATAGCCGTGGCGGCCGCCCGGATGGCCGCGGTGGCCGTCCCGATCGCGGGGGACGCCCCGGCGGCGGACCGCGTTTCGAACGCCGCGGGCCAGGTGCCCCTAGGCATAACCGGGGTTATCAGGGAGGGCATTCCGGTCCGTCGCGCCGTCCGCAGCTCATCTCCGAGATGCTGAAGGCCGGCCAGGACGTCGTCATCCAGATCGCCAAAGAGCCGCTCGGCAAAAAGGGCGCGCGTATCACGAGCCACGTCGCGTTGCCGGGCCGCTTCCTGGTTTACATGCCTACCGTCCACCACACGGGAGTGTCGCGCAAAATTATCTCGGCCGAAAATCGCTCGCGCTTGCGCCGCCTAGTCAGCGAAGCCGGCGGCGCCTATCCCGGCGGCTTCATCGTTCGAACCGCGGCCGGCGGGGCCACCGACGACGAGATTCGAACCGACATCGAGTTTCTCGGCAAGACCTGGAACGAAATCAAGGAGCGCAGCGAGCAGCGCAAAGCGCCCGCTCTGCTCCACCGCGACCTCAACCTTGTCGAGCGCATTCTCCGCGATTACGTCAGCGACGATTTCACCGGCATTTGGATTGACAACGAGGAGGAGTACGGCAAGATCGTCGAGTTCGTCAGCCGCTTTCAACCGAAGCTCGTCAACAAGGTCAAGCTCTACACCAAGGAAACCCCGATCTTCGAAGAGTTCGGCATCCAGCACGAGCTTGACAAAGCGCTGCGCGCAAAAGTCTGGCTCAAATCCGGCGGCTACATCGTCATCAACCATACTGAAGCGCTAGTCGCTATTGACGTCAACACTGGCAAATTCGTCGGCAAGGGCTCCACGCGCCTCGAAGACACCATCGTCAAGACTAACCTCGAAGCCGTCAAGGAAATCGTTCGCCAGATTCGTCTTCGCGACCTCGGCGGCATCATTGTTGTCGACTTCATTGACATGGAGGAGCGCCGCAACCGCGAGAAGGTTTTGTCCGCGCTGCAGCAGGCTCTCGAGGAAGACAAGGCTCCGTCAAAGGCGCTGTCCTTCAACGAGTTCGGCCTCGTCTGCATCACCCGCAAACGCACCAAACAGGCGCTCGAGCGCGTCCTCTGCCAGCCTTGCCCGTATTGCACCGGCTCGGGCATGGTCAAGTCCATCCCCACGCTCTGCTATGAAATCCAGTCCGAAGCGCGCAAGATGGCCACCGCCGATCACGAAGGCCCGAACCTTACCATCCGCGTGAACCCCGAAATCGCCAAAGCTCTGAAGACCCGCGAGTCCATGCTCATCGACGAACTCGAGCAAACTTCGCACAAGCACATCATCATCCAGTCCGACGCCACCCTTCACTGGGAGCAGTACGACATCTATTAACCTCGGTTCAGCAGAAACCAGTAGGCCCGAACGCGATGACCGTCCGGGCCTTTTTCTTTGTATTTGTTTGTACCAGTCGCCAGCTTGAATTTCCTCAGGAATAGAATAGACCTGGACGTAGAAAAAACTGTAACCAAGAGTCGGAAAAACCAGTAAGTAGGTACAGAGAGTGGCAAATGGAGCTGTTGGAGCGTTTCGCGTCGGGCGACTTGGAAGCCTTCGAGGCGCTGTTTCGACAGCACCAGAAGGAAATTTACG
>WNGP01001511.1_pt1 | contig 19174 bp, 12 predicted proteins | sample 5407671 | NCBI WGS metagenome assembly WNGP01 (sample SAMN13153381, study PRJNA577476) | soil metagenome | isolation source: 40 cm soil or saprolite under Garry oak tree replicate 2 | place: USA:California | collected 2016-06-15 | reverse complement strand
GTGGAGGGCGTCGACGTTTACGTAACCAACAAGGCAGTCGATGGCAAGACACTGGCTGAACTCGCGGGGCTGCCCGGGGCGCGCGGCGTGTTCCTGCGGAAAATCACGCGTGGGGCGACCGCCACTGCGATCCCCATCCTCCCGAACACGCGGCTCGACCGCGGCGATATCGTCACCCTCGTCGGGCGAACCCAAGACACAACCGCTGCTGCCAAGCTGCTGGGAGCTGCGGACCGGCCAACGGATGTCGCTGACGTCGCGTTCATCGGCGCCGGTATTGCGGTGGGCGCACTGATCGGTGCGCTGGTCTTGAAGGTGGGCGGAGTACCACTGACGCTGTCGACTGCGGGTGGCGCGCTTATCGCAGGGCTTGTGCTCGGATGGTTTCGCTCGACCCGCCCGTTTTTCGGGAGGATCCCGTCGCCCACCGTTTGGTTCATGAACTCGGTCGGCCTCAATATCTTCATCGCCATCGTCGGCATCTCCGCCGGCCCGGGCTTCGTGAACGGCCTGCGGACGCAGGGCATCAGCCTGTTCCTGTGGGGGGCCCTAGCCACTACATTGCCTCTCGTCTTCGGTATGTTGATCGCCAAATACCTCTTCCGCTTCCACGACGCGCTAACACTCGGCATCGTTTCGGGGGCGCGTACGACCACGGCTTCGCTCGGGTTGGTCTGCGATATGGGCAAGAGCCAGGTGCCTGCTTTAGGTTATACAGTTACTTACGCTATAGGTAATACACTTCTCACGATATGGGGCATGGTCGCTATCATGCTTCTGTCGTGACGTTTTATGAAAGGTGAAAATAATGGACTTAGTAAAACTCCGTAAGTTCGAGACGTTGGGCCCGTTCGAGATCAAAGACGAGCTGATCAAACTCGCCAAGAAGACCTCCCGTACGACGCAGTCGGCATTCCTCAATGCTGGCCGCGGCAACCCCAACTGGATCGCCACCACCCCGCGCGAAGGCTTCTTCCTGCTCGGTCAGTTCGCGATAACTGAAAGTAAAAGAGTGATGGAGCATCCCGCCGGTATCGGTGGAATGCCGCAGCCTCAAGGCATTGCGAGCCGTTTCGAAGCGTGGCTCGCCAAGCATTCGGACATGCCCGGCGCGTCCTTCCTCTCGCGGATGGTGCCGTTTGCGATAAAAACGTTCGGGTTCGAGCGGGACGCCTTCGTCCACGAGCTCGTGGACTCGATCATTGGCGACAATTACCCGGTCCCCGACCGCATGTTGGTCCACAACGAGCGCATCGTCCACGAGTATCTGATGTGGGCGGTGTGCGGGAAACCGTGGCCGGCAGGCAAGTTCGACCTTTACGCGGTCGAGGGTGGCACGGCTGCGATGTGCTACATCTTTAAATCGCTGAAGGCCAATCGCCTGCTGCGTCCCGGAGACACGATCGCGCTGGGCACGCCGATCTTTACGCCCTACCTCGAGCTGCCGCACCTCGAAGACTACGGGCTGAAGTTCGTCACCATCCAGGCCCCACAGGAGAACCGCTTCCAGTTCACAGATACGGAACTAAAAAAGCTGGAGGATCCCCAGGTCAAGGCCTTCTTCGTGGTCAATCCAGGCAATCCAACGGGCGTCGCAATGAGCAAAGAAGTGATCGGCAAGATCGCAAATCTGGTAAGGACGAAGCGGCCCGATCTGATGCTCCTGACTGACGACGTTTATGGAACGTTCGTCCACGATTTCCGATCCTTGCTCGGCGAGCTGCCGCACAACACCATCGGCGTCTACTCTTATTCCAAGTATGTCGGCTGCACGGGGTGGCGCCTCGGCGTCATCGCGGTCCACGAAGACAACATCTTCGACAAGATGATCGCAAAGCTCCCGGATGCCGATCTAAAAGCGCTCGACAAACGGTATGGCACGTTGGTTCTCGAGCCGCGCAAGATCAGGTTCATCGACCGCATTGTGGCCGACAGCCGCGATGTGGCCCTAAACCACACGGCCGGCCTCGCGCTGCCCCAACAGGTCATGATGAGTCTGTTCTCCCTTGCTGAGATGATGGATGGAGCCAAGCTGTACCAGAAGGCATGCTTGGAGATCGTGCACCGGCGCGCCAAGGCCATGATCGAAGGCCTCGGCCTCGAGGTCACTCCGAACATATTGTACAACGCCTATTACGGTTTGATCGACTTCGAGTTCTTTGCGCGCAAGAATATCGGCGAGGACGCCGTCGAATACCTTAAGAAGAACGTCCACCCGCTCGACCTCGCCTTCCGTCTGGCCGAGGATCATGGGATTGTGCTGCTGAACGGCGGCGGCTTCGAGGCGCCAGACTGGTCGCTGCGCGTGTCCCTGGCCAATCTGCCCGACGAAGTGTACGAGGACATCGGACGCGGCGTTCGATCGGTCGCACGCGGCTACCGGGACGCCTTTGAGGCTTCGCAGCGCGCCGAAAAACCAAAAGCAGCGGCCTCGCGATAATTCGTCCGCATGATGCCGCATGTTTTATCAGCAGCCTTAGAAGCTGACGCCAGAGCCCAGCGATGAATCCTTCTCGAAGCGTCTCTGACATGGGCGAATAGGACTACATATGGAGTGGCTAGCCCGTGTGTTCACAATGTACCCAGAGATGGCAGTTTACCTGGCCATCGGCATCGGATACCTGATCGGCCGCTTGAAGTTTCGCGGTGTTGGCTTGGGCGCGGTGACAGGTTCTTTGCTCGGAGGAATTTTTATCGGGAACTTTTTTCATGTGCCCGTATCTGACCAAGCGAAGGCAATGCTGTTCTTACTGTTTCTTTTCGGAATCGGATACTCCGTAGGGCCCGGCTTCTTTAGCAATCTCAGGGGCGACGGCTGGCGCTGGGCCGTTCTTGGCGTGTTTGTTCCAGTCATCGGTCTCATATCGGCGTATACAGTAGCGCATTCCATGAAGCTCGATCCCGGGTACTCCGCAGGATTGCTTTCAGGGTCTTTGACCGAATCGCCTGCGATCGGCACTGCAAGCGAGGCCATCCGAGGCTTGTCAGTACCTGACGACCAAAAGCAGCAATGGATTGGGCACGTCGCTGTTGCGGACGCGATTTGCTATATCTTCGGCACCTTGGGTGTGATCCTGGTCTGCGCCAGCTTTGGACCCAAACTGCTGCGGATTGATTTGCGCGCGGAATCGAGGAAGGTTGAAGAGAAACTGGGAATCAAGCATAGCAAGCTTGGTGTGTCTTCCGCGTGGCAGCCCATCGGCTATCGCGCATATAAAATTCGGCCAGATGGTCGGGTCGTTGGAAAGACCATCGCGGAGGCGGAGAAGTCCGTGCCGGCTGCCCGCCTGTTCGTGGAACGAATTCGGCGCAGCGGCGAAATTTTCTGGCCTCTTCCCACTACAGTCCTGGAGGCGGAAGACACAGTTGCCGTGCTTGGGAGGACTGAAGCCCTGATCAATCTGCTTTCTTCTTCCTCTGTCGAGGCAACCGATCCGGAGCTACTGGAGATTCCAGTAGCTTCCCATGGGCTTTACGTCACCAACAAGATGATTGCCGGGAAGACTCTGCGTGAATTTGTGGAATGCACCGATGAAGCTCGCGGCGTCTTGTTACGTGGAATCACGCGGAGTGGTCAAGCAATCCCGATTGGACCAGGCACAATCGTCGAGCGAGGCGACACCCTGCAGGTAACCGGTTCAGAAGCCGCGGTCGAAAGACTAGCCCCTTCGGTGGGTAGAGTAATTAACCCGACAGAAGAGAGTGATTTTGTTGTGCTGGGTATTGCTGTGTTTCTAGGTGTCTTGATCGGCGCGATCCTAATAATACCCATAGGCCATCTGAGAATAGCCCTAGGCACCAGTGTGGGAACTCTGCTCGCTGGCGTTCTTGTCGGATGGCTGCGATCGGTGAAGCCTTGGTTCGGGAGAATGCCGGACGCTGCGATTAGTTTCATGAAATCTATAGGCTTAGCGGCCTTTGTGGCCATGGTTGGGCTTAAGGCAGGTCCCATCTTTGTGAACGCGGTCAAGGAATATGGTTACATCCTTTTTCTTGGCGGCATCGTTGTGACTCTCGTGCCTCTCATTGCAGGCCTATTCTTCGGCCGCTACGTTTTGAAGCTAAACCCCGTACTGTTGCTCGGCGGACTTGCTGGCGCTCAAACAATGATCGCTGGCGTCGCCGCCGTACAAGAGAAATCCGACAGCCCAGTTGCTACGCTTGGATATTCTTACACTGTGGCGTTCGGGCACATTTTGCTCACCACCTGGGGAACTATCATCGTTGCTCTCATGTCGTAAACCGAGAGAGAGGATGCCGAAGAAGCTTGGCGCGTGTGCGCGGCAAGGAGTCAAAGCTTGGGCCAAAGGTTTTGAGAACATCTTATGCTGCGAGGAATACTCATTATTTTGCTCGTATTTACGTTTCTGTTCAGCTTGTCGGTTTTCCTTATGGTACGAGCCGCTCCGCAGAGTCGAACCCTCGTTCTAACGGGACATCCAGGAGAGCTCCCCGTTGTGGAGATAGGCGGACGTTCCTACGTCGATGTAGAAGCATTAACGCGGCTCGCGAATGGTTCACTCAGCATTAGAGGGAATCAAATTGTGTTGACTCTGCCCTCGCCCGGAGCGAGTACGCCGGCAATGAATCTGGAGACCGGGCAGTCCGGTGCATCTGGATTCTCCAAAAATTTTCTTAAAGCGGGAATCGAGGAAATGGAGGTAATCAGGGAATGGCGAAGTACGCTGAAAAATGCAATCTCACAAGGATTTCCAGTGACCGAAAACTGGGTGGACAATTACCGGGCCCGCGCTGAGCAGAGTCTCCGATTAGTGTCTTTGGCAGTTTCGACAGATTATGATCGGAGTGCATTTGAGTTACTCACAAATGAATTTAAAAATATGAGAAAACTGAGCGACCGATTTGTGGAAGCCGGCAAGGGCAGAGTATATGTCTCACCCAAGTCGTTAGACGATGACCCACTCGACCAAAAAATCCTGAAATGTGCACGCTCCTTAGCTGCAATGGTGGCGAACAACCAGTTTGTGGACGACGGCTCGTGTCACTGATAACTCTTATTCAAATAAAACTTCCAAATAACATGCCGCCGGGTCTATTGCGACCTTAATGACTTCGACAGACTGATCAAATTGTGAGGTGCTACGCGTATGGCGCCGCCGCGTGGGCTATCAATGTCGGATATCAGAAGGAACGCAATGGACACGACAATCGGTACGATCAGTAGAGTGCGCCAATCCCTTCCATGTGCACCATAGCCGATCAGCAAATTGCAGCTGACGGCGATCACCGCCATCATTCCCCAGGCTGCAACTGGGATACGATTCCACCAAGCTGCCTGCGTGTATCCTTGTGAATTCAGCACGTCGTTCATACCGGAAACCACGAGGGCAACCACGGGCGTAGGATCTGCCTCTGCCGCCGGCCGCACGGCAATCCACAGCTCGCTTTGCAGTTGGGCTGTTTCCGCATCGATCTTCGCTAGCTGACTATCGTCGCGAGTCGTGTAAAACAACACGCGCTCGTCGAGATACCTGATTAGAAGATTACGCACCTTCGCAGCATCGTCCGCCGGAAGGAAATCCGCTCGCACATACTCTGTACCGATTGCGTTGGCTTCCGCCTCCTCGTAATTCTTGCGCTGGTCATACCGACTAATGGCCATAGAGAAGCTGAAGCCGATAAGCAGGCCGAGAAGAGTTAGGGTGGCACTTAATACAACATCAAAATCGTCTTGCTCTCCTCCCTTTAAGGCATGCACTTTGGTGCGAATCGTGTCGCCAAACAAAGCCGCCAGTAGCAGAACAACGAAGGATAAGGCAAAAACGAGAAGAGGAAAGTTCATTAGAACCATAAGCTCCGGCTATTAGGGCCTTCCCAACCAGGAGTATTGCCAAGCCAGAGAGACATTCTGGAAGCTCCCTCCGTACTTGATATAAGCCCGATTGCTGTAACTGAATTTGATCGACTGATGTTTGCTTAAGGGGATCGAGGCGGTTCCGCCGAGCCGTGAATTCCGCTGAAGAGTACCGGGGTTTTCTACTCCATTTAGGCTTGTAGTGCCGCCAAACCAATAATTGCCATCGAGGGACACCCACAACCGTGGTTTGAAATCATAGCTGAGATGTCCTTCAAATGAGCCAATAGGACTCTGCGTCTGAGTGTTGGTTCCCGGAGAGAACTGATTGCGTGAAAAGAACTCGGAATTTGTCGTGTATAACCAAACTCCCCCGTACGCATCCAGAATCCAATGCCGCCAGCGCTGAGAATAGCCAAGCTCTGGTTTGAAGGACCAGCGGTTCGTACCGAAATTTATCAGCTTCGTTGGGTCGTATTGACCTGTTTCAGGCACGAGCCTGAGGCTGATACCTAGGATCGTCTTCTGCCGCCATTTCATGAATTCGGCGACGTTCATTGCACGACCCCCTATCAGGTTCACCGAGAATCGGAAAGTGGCCGGCAAGAGGCCCGACCGGTACGCAAGTGTTTCCGCGTCAACAACTATTCCTCGGAAGTTCCCAACTCCATACGGCAGAGAGGCAGTGAAGTTTGCTGTACGGCCAAAAAAATTGAGTGAACGAGAATAGTTAAAAATAGCGACATGAGCCCTTGCAGTGGCGCCCGTGATTGGGGCTGTTCCTTCAAGAAGAAGGTTCCCGTCAAAAAAGGAATAGGTCAACGTAACCGCATTGGAATGAACGGGTGTGATGAGATAGGCCCGAGGAGCGAGGTCCTGTGCACGACAAACGTCGGCGGCAAGATAGACGCTAAGGAACACAGCGATACGAAAACGTCCCTGCACTCGAAAATCTCACCATCGAGAAGGTTAGGAGCCGAAGAAGAAACCGACATCTGTAAGAATTGACAGTTCATTCTTTCTTCGCCGACGAAGAAAGTGTTACTTAGCTAAAGACGGAAAGCGATTGACACAGCGAGTACCAGAGAGTGGTCAAGCTATAGCTAGATCCGCTTTTTGATGAGGGCTGCGGCCCCTCGGATGAGCCCAGGGAGAGAGCAACCATGGATAAGAGTGCAGAGGCGAAGCGTCTTGAGGAAGCGCGCGTTCAGGGTCTGCCATGGCGAAAATGGGGACCCTACCTGAGTGAACGTCAGTGGGGCACGGTTCGAGAGGATTACAGCCAAGATGGTAATGCCTGGGACTATTTCGCCCACGATCAGGCGCGGTCGCGAGCGTATCGCTGGGGAGAAGACGGGCTCGCAGGCATTTCCGACGACAAGCAGAATCTTTGCTTTGCCCTGAGCCTGTGGAACGGCAAAGACCCAATCCTGAAGGAACGCCTTTTCGGACTGACGAACAGCGAAGGAAACCACGGTGAAGATGTAAAGGAGTACTACTTCTATCTCGACAGCACGCCGACTCATTCCTACATGAAGTATCTCTACAAATATCCACAGTCGGAGTTCCCTTATCGAGACTTGGTGGAGACCAATCGGCGCCGTTCGCGCCAGGAACTCGAGTATGAACTGCTCGATACCGGAATATTCGATGAGGACAGGTACTTCGACGTCTTCGTAGAATATGCGAAGGAAACGCCGGAAAATATCCTGATCAGAATCACAGTAATAAACCGCGGCCCTGAACCAGCGACGTTGTATGTGCTGCCTACGCTCTGGTTCCGAAACACGTGGTCCTGGAAAGAGGGGGGCTCCCGGCCTGTACTCAAAAAGGTGCCGAACGGGGCGAGCAACAGCATAATTAGCACTTCCCATCCGGAATTAGGGGATCGGTTCTTATATTGTGACGGCGCGGCCGGACTGTTCTTCACCGAGAATGAGACGAACAACGAGCGTCTTTTTCATGCGCCTAACGCAACGCCCTATGTAAAAGACGGCATCAATGATTACATAGTGCAAGGCCACGAAGGGGCCGTAAACCCCCAAAAAGTCGGTACGAAGGCCGCTGCCGCTTACCACCTCACTCTGGCGCCGGGAACGTTTCAAACGCTGCGCCTACGGTTGAGCGACGTTGGACCTGCCGGACGCACGGCCGGCAATAAGGAACAAAATGTCCCTTTCGGGGACTCGTTCGACGCTTTAATGCAAAAGCGGGAGCGGGAGGCCGACGCCTTCTATGCCACTGTGATCCCATACTCGTTGAATTCCGATGCGGCAAGGGTCATGCGCCAAGCACTCGCCGGGATGCTATGGTCCAAGCAATTCTACTACTATGACCTCGACATGTGGCTTAAGCAGCATAATGCTGATTCTTTCAAAGCAACCCATGCTGCCCCACGCAATAACCATTGGCATCACATGTACAACGCGGACATCATCTCGATGCCCGACAAGTGGGAATACCCTTGGTATGCGGCTTGGGATCTGGCATTCCATGTTTTGGCGCTAACGCTTGTTGACGAGGATTTTGGCAAGCAACAGCTGGACCTGATGCTCCAGGGCCATTATTTACACCCCAACGGCCAACTGCCCGCGTACGAATGGAACTTCGGAGATGTCAATCCTCCGGTTCACGCGTGGTCAACTATTTTCTCACACCGCCTTGAAATGGCTCGGCACGGGAAGGGAGATATAGAGTGGCTCGAACGTAGCTTCCAGAAACTACTGCTCAATTTCACCTGGTGGGTCAACCGCAAGGACCGCTCCGGAAGGAACGCATTTGAGGGTGGGTTCCTGGGCCTAGACAATATCGGCGTTTTTGATCGCAGCGCGCCGCTCCCGACTGGCGGATACCTGGAGCAGGCAGACGGCACCGCATGGATGGCCCTGTATTGCCAAAACATGCTGGAGATTGCTGTGCAGTTAGCCTTAGAGAGACCGTCCTATGCGGAGATGTGTACAAAGTTCCTCGAGCACTTCCTCTGGATTGCGGCAGCGCTGGCGCATGAAGGCGGGGACGTGGGGATGTGGGATGAAGAGGATGGTTTTTTTTACGATGTCCTGCGGTTGCCCGACGGGACGGCTCAGCGCCTAAAAGTACGTTCCATGGTGGGGCTGCTTCCGTTATGCGCAGTTACTGTGTTTGAGGGAGAACTCGTCAGAAAGTATCCGCATTTGAACGATGAATTGAGAAGGTTTCTCGCTGGCCGGCCCGAACTCACTGTTTTCATTCACGATCCTACTCAAACTGGATACGCTGGCCGCCGCCTGGCCTCTATCTTGAACGAGAACAGGCTCCGTAAGGTTCTTTCGAAATTGGTGGACGAGAATGAGTTTCTAAGCCCTTATGGGATTCGCGCTCTATCTCGTTACCACGCCGAGCATCCCTATGTTTTTCACCTAGGTGACCGAGAGTATCGAGTGTCGTACCTGCCGGCAGAGTCTGATACGAGTATGTTTGGCGGTAATTCCAACTGGCGGGGCCCGGTCTGGATGCCTGTCAATGCCTTGATCATTCGAGCGTTGCTACAGTACTACACCTATTACGGCAATGGCTTCATCGTAGAGTGCCCAACAGGCTCAGGTCGGCAGATGACGTTGTATCAGGTCGCGGAAGAATTGGCGCGCCGTCTCAGCAGTATCTTCTTGCGAGACAAAGGCGGCTGCAGGCCGGTGTATGGCGGAACCACGAAGTTTCAGCAAGATCCACATTGGCGTGATTACATCTCGTTTTACGAATACTTTCACGGCGATAATGGCGCCGGACTGGGAGCGAATCATCAAACCGGTTGGACCGGTCTCATCGCCAGTGTGATGCACCTGTTTTCAAGCACCACGGCCGAGCAGGCCCTCGAGCTTGGAAAAATGGCCGCAGTCATCGAAACAGCGGCGATTGCGCGGGGCGCGAAAGCCAAGGTCGCGGCAACCGCGACCTGACGCCTAACTATTGCTTACCTTTTTGGAGGCAGGGTAATTGAGGCGCTGGGCCTTGTAAACCGCGGTTGAGTGGCCCGATCTGCAACTAACTTGGTAAAGAATCCCAATATCGACTTGTGAGGTCGTGAAGATACGGGAGACTTGAACCTTCACCTAGAGACTCAGACCAAGACCCCAAAGCCCTGCTAGAACCAATCGAGAGAGTCTTAGAGGTTTTGTTCGGGTTGATTATGGTTCTCGCGATCACGTGTTCCTTCAGCATTGCCGAGGCGGATCGCAGAAGCATCCACACCATGCTCGTCGCCGCACTCGGTTGCAACCTTGCCTGGGGTCTCATTGATGCGGTTTTTCATTTGATAGCGCATCTTAAGTGGACAGGGAGGAGGAATCTTGGCCCTTCAGGCCTTGCGTCGATTCGCGGATCCGAAAAAGGCACGAACCATTATCGGGCATGCCCTCCCACCGATGCTTGCCGCGGCTCTAACTGCCGAGGAATTTGACCTGATCCAATGCCGGTTGAATCAAATCCCCAAGCCTCCCATGCGCCCGGCACTGACCATGGACGATTGGCTTGCTGCAGCTGGCGTGTTTTTGCTTGTTTTTGTTACGACGCTCCCTGTCGTCTTCCCTTTTCTCTTGATCCACGACCCTAAGGTAGCCCTTCGCGCTTCAAACGGTGTCCCCGTGTTAATGCTGTTTTTTGCTGGCTATGCCTTGGGCCGATACTCTGGGCGTCGTGGCTGACGGGGCTCGCAATGGTCCTCATTGGCGGCGCTCTCGTGGGAATCACCATTGGTCTCGGGGGATGAGAGTCCATCGACATCTCGCACTATTGGCTGTAGGGGTTTTCTTCTCCAAAGAAGCTCTGGCCCAGATCGGATCGCCCACGACATCCGCTGGGCTTGCATCACATTCCTGGTCGCTCTCGATCATTGCCGATGGCTATGTTGTGCCGCATGCCGTGTTCTTTGTCTCTCCGATCATCGCTACGGACCTTGACTGGTTGCATCTTGAAGCGCGGTACAACTACGAAGATCAGTCGACCGGCTCACTGTGGCTCGGATATAGCTTTGCGGTGGCCGCAAGTTGGCCTGGGAAGTCACGCCTATGATCGGCGGCGTCTTCGGAAATACGACGGGGATCGCGCCGGGATTCCGGGCATCGTTTAGCTATAAGAAGTTTTCGCTCTCTGGCTCGGGTGAGTACGTATTCGACAGCAAACAACGCAATGCCGGCTTCTTTAAAGCTGGCCTGAGCTGACTTACTCAGCCACACATTGGCTTCGGGCGGGCCTGGTAGCCCAACGGACGAAAATCTACCGTTCGAGTCTTGACATTCAACGCGGCCTGCTGGTCGGTTTCAATTACAAGAAAAATGAACTTACTGTCTATGTCCTCAATGCAGGCTGGACACGGCCAACGCTGGTTTTTGAGGGGGGAGTCAGTTTCTGAAGTCGTGGGACTTCTGCGTTTTGAGCGTGCTTAAGGCCTTTCCTCGGCTTAGTTCATGTTGAAATAGCCATCTCTACTTTTTTACCCCACTGGCAAAACTACCAGTAGGCACAACAGTGTATCCAGTAAAATCCTTTACCCGATACTCGGCCAATCACGGAAATCGCGATTCTTAGCCAAGCGAAGCTCAGTTCGGATGCGGGCGTGTTTCTCACATACAGAAAAGAATGGTTCCGGGCAGACCTAGTCGCAGGATTGACCGTCGCCGCTGTGGTCATTCCAAAAGCCATGGCGTACGCCACAATCGCCGGGTTGCCCCTGCAAGTCGGGCTCTACACGTGTTTTCTTCCAATGATAATTTATGCTGTACTCGGAACATCTCGACCACTCAGCGTAAGTACGACAACAACTATTGCCATCCTGACATCAGCCGAACTTGACCAAATCGTTGCAGGAGGCGATCTCCCGTCCCTGCTGCTTGGGGCTTCAGCAATGTTGACGCTTGTGGTGGGGGCGATTCTCGTGCTGGCTTCGTTGCTGCGACTGGGCTTCATCGCCAATTTTATCTCTGAACCCGTATTGATTGGATTCAAAGCGGCGATAGGACTCGTCATCATAACCGATCAGATTCCAAAGATTCTTGGTATCCATTTTCCCAAGGCCTCCTTTCTCCACGGCCTACTTGCGATTTTCCATGGGATTCCTGAAGCTTCGCTGCCGACCCTGAGTGTGGGAATTGTAACAGTGGCACTTTTGGTAGGACTAGAGCGCTTCCTTCCACGCCTGCCCGCTCCGCTGATTGCGGTAGCTGCCGGGATTGTCGGCACATCTCTGCTGCATTTGCATGCGCGTGGCGTTCTGCTAGTCGGCTTGATTCCTAAGGGATTGCCGCCTGTCACTGTCCCAGACTTTTCCCTCGCTATTCAGCTTTGGCCTGGGGCAATGGGAATAGCACTAATGAGCTTTACGGAAACAATCGCTGTTGGGCGAGCGTTTGCTGGAGCTGAGGAGTCGCCTCCGCGAGCCAACCGAGAGCTTCTGGCAACTGGCCTGGCAACCGTGGGCGGCGCTTTCCTTGGCGCCATGGCCGCTGGTGGCGGCACAAGCCAGACCGCAGTGAACCGACTTGCGGGAGCGCGCAGTCAACTCGCAGAACTGGTTACCTCCGGGGTCGTGCTGGCAACAATGCTCTTTCTTTCCCCTCTGATTGAGTTGATGCCGCAAGCCACGCTGGCGGCGGTGATCATTGTCTACTCGATCGGACTTATTCACCTGAAAGAGTTTGAAGAAATTCTCAAAGTCCGAAGAACCGAGTTCATTTGGGCATTGACTGCATTTGCTGGAGTCGTCTTGCTTGGAACCCTAAAGGGCATCATTGTGGCGATCCTGGTATCACTCCTAGGACTTGCCTATCAGCTAGCAACGCCCCATGTTTATGTGCTTGGCCGCAAGCCAGGGACCAACGTTTTTCGGCCGCTCTCAAAGGAATATCCCGGCGATGAGATCTTTTCCGGATTGTTGCTGTTGAGACTCGAAGGACGAATTTTCTTCGCTAATGCAGAAATTATTGGACAGAAAATGAGACAACTGGTCGAGCAATCGAAACCGCAGGTCGTGGCAATCGACTTCAGCAACGTGCCTGATCTCGAGTACACGGCCCTCAAGATGTTGACTGAAGGCGAAAAGAAGCAGCGAGAGCGAGGCGTGTCCGTTTGGCTGGTGGGGCTCAACTCACAGGTTATGTCAGTAGTGCAGAGGTCTTCATTGGGCAAGGTGCTCGGTCACGAGAGAATGCACTTTAATCTCGAGCTGGCAGTGCACACATATGAGACATTGGCCGCCACGGCGAGTGCAGTCTGAGGACGGCATTGGGCTGCCCCCAATTTGGTTTGCGCGAGGTCGTGAAGCTAACAGATACCCCCGGCACACCCTGTCTACATCGACAGATCGATGTACACAGTCATGCGGCGAAAAGAGCATGGCCAGACTGGCCTGATGGGAGGTCAGCAAATCAGTATTTTTCGGGGATGAAGCGTCTTTCCTCCAGCGAGGCTTGATCGTTGTAGGCGTCTTTGTTCTTGCGTTTTGGCAACTTCACCTTTTCCCGCGGAGCTTTGCCGTAAGGAATCAGGCTCAACAAGTGAGAAATGCAATTGAGCCGAGCTCTTTTCTTGTCATCAGAGCGAACAAGATACCATGGCGCATGTTTCGTATCGGTGGCCGCAAGCATGGCGTCACGAGCACGAGAGTATTCGTACCAGCGTCGAAACGACTCCAAGTCCATTTGGCTGAGCTTCCAGTGCCGAGGGGGATCGTTAATGCGAGCCTCAAATCGACGTTGTTGCTCTTTCTGGCCCACTTCCATCCAATACTTGATGAGGATCGTTCCACCGTCTACGATATATTTCTCGGCAATCGGACACAGCTGCAAAAACCTCCGGTGTTGCTCGGGCGTGCAGAAACCCATGACATATTCCACACCAGCCCTGTTGTACCAGCTTCTGTCAAAGATTACGATCTCCCCACCTGCCGGAAAATGCTGCACGTAGCGCTGAAGGTACATCTGGCTTTTTTCGCGATCAGACGGGCTCGGCAGAGCTACGACTCGGAAAACACGCGGGCTCACACGTTCGGTAATTGCGCGAATGGTGCCCCCCTTCCCGGCCGCGTCGCGCCCTTCAAAAACGATGATCACACGCAACCCTTTATGCTTGACCCAATCTTGAAGCTTACAAAGTTCGGCCTGCAGCCGACTGAGCTCTTTTTCATATTCCTTTCTTTTCAGGCGCGCCATTGTTCCCGCCTCTCTGGTTTGGTATCTACGCATCAGGGGATTTAGCAAACTGGCGGAACTTGCAGCGACCTAAAGCTGCCCGCTCAAACGAACATGGCGAACCGTCTTAGTCGGCGCGTCCGGGACATGTAGTCTGGTTCTGGTGTTGAAAGAACCCCCATACTCAAAAGGAACGCTTCGACCTCGGCAGATATGTGTACAAGTACCAGCCTCACGCGCTTGGTCTCCAGGCTGTCGGCCAACTTCATGAGCATTTTTGGCGGCGAGGTAATCAACCTCCTTTATATGATCGAATCCTAAGACGCACCAGCGAGGCCTGGAAGGTGAACTTCCAATCAATTCGAGTACTGCGTTCGTTAAGACCTCGGCATTCGCGTAATCCCGGGGAGATGCGAACCTACACACGATTTTCGGATAGCGAGCTTTGTAAGCTCATGGGCTGCTATTTTCTTCTTGGGAGCCAACGCAAACGGACCGAGATCTGTTACCGGTCTGCATCTACTTTCACAAAGCTATACTTCGCACTAAATTGAAGGCGCGGCGCATTTGCTTTTAACCCGCTCTGCTCCATCGCCCAGCCGTAGAGAAACTCGGCCCCAATATTGAGGGACCCATAGGGGTTCCAGATCAAGTTGGAACCAGTGTACGTTGCGTGGTTGTACGTCCCTGGAGTCGCTGACGCGAAGAAGGCCGTATTGTTCACTGCGGCATACGAGTAAACCGCACTGGAGCGCAAATTCTTCAGCCAATAATGCTGATAGGCTGCCTCAACGCCCACCCCAGGAGTGGCCTTCGAACTCGTGGCCGATTTTGGTTCTGCATCAATCCCCAGCCCAGACGTGTCCTGAAGATACCGCGAGATCCCGTATCCAGAAGCAACCGCAAAAATTACGTTGTCCTTGCCGAATGTTTTCACTCCAGTGGACACATTCACACCCCAACCAAAAACAGAATCCGTCTTCGGGGTCGGAGTGGTTGGAACAAAGGCCGCGATGGAACGAAATATTGCCGCGATCTGGAAATGTCCACGTTCGAATTCCTGACGCAAACGGATCGCTCCATCCGGACTCGGAGCATTGGGTTGGGATGTGAATTGCGGAGTCTTGAAAATTATGTCAGAGCTAGGCTTTTCCACGGAAATATAGAATGTCGTGCTGGGGCTCAGCGCAAACCCGTAACGCAGCTGCGGGTTTCGGATGCTGACCATGCCATTGGGCCCCTGGAAGTCAAGGGTGTCAGGGAATCCATCTGGGTCCATAAAGTTTGAGAACGTCTGGCCAATCAGGACGTTTCTTAACTGCGCGTAGGCGTGGCGGAGGCGTGGTGTAGTTGCGTTAGTTCCGAAAAGGTCGCCTTCAACATAGAACCGCACGTCGCCGAGCTGAGCACTCGGAATCCTGAAATCAAGACTGAGACGCGTGGGACGGACCGATACAGTTGCATTGTTCACGCCGACCACCGCAGGGATGGGAATCGAGGATGGAATGAAGGACTCGGCGCTTCCTGCGGGCTTTAAATCGTAGATGAAGTCGGTCTTGAAGTATCCGCCGATCTTGAGGATGGTCTGGGTTCCTGGCAAGCGGAAAAACCCCTTGTACTTGGGATCGAGGGGAACATTATCGAAACGGGCTGCCGCAACGCCATCCTCCGAAAATGTTGTGTAGGTTGCTGTAGCTTCCCCCACCTGTTTGGAAGGGGCAGCTTGAGCCAAAGGCTGGCTACTTTGAATGGTTCCCTGCTGCTGGGCGGACGGGGCTGTCGGGGCAGTAGCAGCCTCCGAGGCCTTGCTTTCTAGCTCGCCAAGGCGCGTTTGTAGCTTGCTCATCTGCTCCCGCAGTTCATCCAGCTGCTTGCGCAAGTCCTGCACGTTTTGATTTGAAGAATCGGACTGGGCAAAAACCGCGGCTGGGACTAAGACTCCGGCAAGCAAAGCTACCGCCGCATATACAAATCTTGGATTCATCATTGGGCCTTTTCTTAGGATTCTCGCAATCATGTGCTCCTCACGCGAAACGATCGAATTGTCGCCTGCGTTACAGACTGCAGGCGGTCTGATGACCAGAGCAAAATTGCTGGCCACACCTGAACAGCCCTTAATGGCGAAGGTTGGGGTATGTCTCTCGAGCGTTCAACTGTCACTTCTTACAGGGAAAGAGAGACTAGCTGGAGAGCCTCACTCTTTTCTGGCTCACCAGTCTTAAAGCCAACTAGCAAGGTTTTGAGAGGGCACCGAGCGAGGGTTGGATTGAATACGGAAGCTCGGGCCTGCTAGTCCCATATTGATGAATCCGATTGGCTCCTAAGCAGCACATTGGCAAGGTTTCGGGAAAGCCCATTTCGGCTGGCCTATCCTCCCGCGGCCATTGCGCCAGAACTGAAAGGCACTGTGGCACAAATTGTAGCCCCTTGAGCGAGACTCGATTCAACCGATAGTCTGCCGTGGACCAGTTTTAGCCGTTCCTTCATGCTCGTAAGGCCCAGGCCGCGACCCCTAATTGCCTCGTCAGGATCAAACCCGACTCCCGAGTCACGCACAGTCAGCTCCAACTCGTTCGGTGTCCCCTTGATCCGCACTTCAAAGTGTTTTGACCCGCTGTGCTTGACGGCGTTCTGGAGGCTTTCTTGCAAAACGCGAAAAAGGCAAAGGGCGATCTCCCGAGGTAGGTCCTTTGGAACGCCCTCTGAGTTAAACTCAATCTCCACCATGCGCTCCTCGGATAGCTCTTTGCAGAAACTCGCGGCCGCTGTCGCGAGGCCCAGATATTCCAGCTTCGAAGAGTGTAAATGATGTGATAGAGCTTGCACATCGCTCGCCAGACTTGAGAGCTGTTCTCGGATTTCCATCATGCGTTGCGTCGTGGCAGGCGCAAATGGAGAATCTCCTTGCAAGCGCTCTAGATTGACCAAGACCAACGCAATTCGCTGATTGATGTCGTCGTGAAGCTCTCGAGCGATCCAGGTGCGTTCCTGCTCTTGGGCTTCGATTAACCTGCGGCTCATGTCGGCCAGCGACTCTTCAGCCAGTTTGCGGTCAGTGACGTCTATACATGAGCCGATGTAGCCCGCAAAGGAACCATCCTGTTGAAATCTTGGCACTCCTAGATCAAGAACCCAACGATACTCTTGGTCATGACGCCGAAGCCGATACTCCCTCTCGAATCCCTCGCGCCAGTCAAACGCGTTGGTATAGGCTTTCAGACAAGCGTCCAAGTCCTCGGGATGGACACTTTCCGCCCAGCCGTTTCCCAGCGCCGCTTGAATGGAGCGACCCGTGAACTCCAGCCAGGGCTGATTGAAGTAGGTAAAGAGTTTGTCCGGACCAGCCATCCAGATCATCACGGGAGCTGCGTTTGCCACCAACCGGAAGCGTTCTTCGCTCTCCCTCAGCTTCTGCAGGATCTCCTTGCGTTCCGTGATATCCTCGTGGACAGAAGCTATGTAAATCACATTGCCCTGGGTGTCTTTCACGGCCCCCGCGTTGACAAGGACAGTTCTTTGCTTCCCTTCTTTCGTGAGGACAAGCATTTCCTCGTTGTATAACTTGTTGGTCGTATTCCACTTCGCAAGCAGACTAACGAGCTTTAAGGCTGACTCGGGGGCATAGACATCGGACAACGGTTTGCCCAGAAGTGCTTCTTTGTTGTAACCGAGGGCCTCGCATGCTGCGGGATTCACATCGACGATTTCTCCCGTTGCTGAAGTCATGTAGCAGTATGCAGGCAAAGTCGAAAAAAATTGGCTAAAGCGACTCTCGGACACCTGCCTTGCTTCTTCAGATTTTTTAGCCTCAGTGACGTCGGCCACCACCGTAAGAGCACAGGGCTCTCCATTAATTTCAATCAATTCAGCTGAAGTTAGGGCCGTACGGACCTGGCCGTTTCTTGTGCGAAAGGAGACCTCTAGGTCTCGCACCGAGCCTTCCGCTAGGAGCCGTTTTATGAATTCGATTCTCTGATTGGGATCCATCCAGATTCCGACATCCGACGCACTCCTGCCTATCATCTCAGCGCGGCTCCATCCGGTAATGCGTTCAAACGTTTCGTTGATTTCGATATAGCAATGATCGTTCGTACTGGTAATTGTGAAACCAAGAGGGCTTTCGCGAAAAGCCTTCGAAAACTTTTCTTCTGACTTCCTAAGCGCTTCCTCCACCTGCTTGCGCTCAGTGATGTCTACGGCCATACCGCGCATCATTCGAGCTTCGCCATTGGGGCCGTATTCGAATTCACCCTTGGAGGCAATGCATCGTGTGGCTCCATCCGACCGAACGACGCGGAACTCCTCACTGTAAGGCGCGCGGTTTTGTCTGGCCTGGTCTATCGCTTTCGAGACCCGTTCGCGATCTTCTGGGTGGACGAAACGGGAAAAATCCCCAACCTGCGCGAGAAATGCATTCGAGGGAATGCCGAACATGGTTCGTAGATCACCGAACCAGCGGTTTTGTTTACTGGTAGGCTCAAATTCCCATCCAACTGATTTGCCTGACTCCATCGCTAAGCGAAGCCGATCATTGGTGCGAGCCAGATCGACTTCGGCCCGTCTTCTCTTCGACCGTTGCCAGAGGAGCGCAAAGATGGCCAGCATCTGCGCGAGGATCACAAAAATGCTTACAAGGAAATACCGCTTATACAGCTGCCAGAGGCTTGTAGGTCGGTTGACCACGACGCTGCCGGGTGGCAATTTGCTCTCCTTTAACCCCCAACGCTGCATGGCAGTCCAATCGAACATGTAAACGTCTTGGCCTATTGCAAAGGGGATACCCTGCGGCTTCTCTCCATTGAGAATCCGCACAGCCATGTCCGCCGCGACACGACCATCGTCCGCCCAATTCACCAGGTCGCCACCCACGGCTCCCGCCCTGAAATCCACATCGTCCATAACAAACACCGGCGCATTCGCGGCACCAAGCACCAAGGGTACAGACTGAGCTGAATCCACGAAGCGCTCGCCTGCAGCATCTTGGCTGATTGAAGTGTGGAAGACGATCGTATTGCTCGGCAGGTGGTGTAGTTGTTCCAGCAGCGTAGGCATCGCCAGGTCGGTGAGATACGTAAAATCCAATTTCGTCTCGTAATTGCGAAAGCCCTGTTTGGCGATAGCCTCCCATCGGCGGTCAAACTCGCCCATGCCGCCCACGACCACCACGCGCTTGGTTTGGGGTAGCAGGTGCAGAGCTACG
>WNGP01003417.1_pt2 | contig 19187 bp, 18 predicted proteins | sample 5407671 | NCBI WGS metagenome assembly WNGP01 (sample SAMN13153381, study PRJNA577476) | soil metagenome | isolation source: 40 cm soil or saprolite under Garry oak tree replicate 2 | place: USA:California | collected 2016-06-15 | reverse complement strand
TTCTTGAGCGCCGTCGTGATTACGCCGGTGCCGAGCGGCTTAGTGAAAAGCAGAACGTCGCCCGGGCGCGCTCCCACGTTTCGCCACACCCTGTGCGGATTGATCACCCCCGTAACCGCGTAGCCAAACAACATGTCCTCATTGCGAACGGAATGACCGCCGATGACGCTGCATTCTGCCTCGGTCATCTTCGACAGGCCCCCCAGGATGATTTGTTCCAGGAGGTCGGCATCGCTTTTGTCAGGGAACCCAACCAAAGACAGCGAAGAAAGTGGCCGACCTCCCATGGCATAGACATCGCTCAAAGCGTTCGCCGCGGCGACCTGGCCGAAATTAAAGGGGTCGTCCACAATCGGCGTGAAGAAATCCACAGTCTGCACAAGAGCCATGCCCTCCCCTAACAAGTACACGCCGGCATCGTCGTTGGTGTCGAAGCCAACCAGCACGTTAGCATCCGTCTGCCGCGGCAGTTTACGCAGAACAGCATCCAGCGTCGCCGGGTTGAGCTTTGCCGCGCATCCCGCGGCTTTGGCCATTGCCGTTAGCTTGAGCCTTTCCCCCACCCCTTCTCCCTTCCAGGTCTTTGGCATTATAGCGGTGCCCGGCCCCATCCCTTCGGCACATTCTTTCTCCGCCTAGTTGCGTTGCCCAGTCGGTCATGATTTCATCTGACCCTGCCTTGGGACTTCGCGCTGATTTTCCTTTTTCTTGCTGTACTCGCCCCCTCAAGGGCCGGGCACGAATCCGCAAGACCCTCGCGAAGCCCCAAGTCACCAGCGCGCAGGGGCTTTTCCTCTATGCCTCCACGATTGCCTTTCAATGGGCCGCTGCCGCCGTCGTCGCCTGGCGTTGCTGGGCGCGCGGACTCGACGCCAGCGACTTGGGCCTCACTCTATCCGATAGCCCACGAACCTTGTATTCTGCCCTTTTGGGTTCTGTGATTCTCTTTGCACTGCAATGGCTCAATCTCCGCCGCATGGTGCGTTTCGCTTCTCAATCTGCGGGATCCCTCTTTGCCATAGCGCCCCTCCACCAAGGCAATGCGGGGTTTCTCAGTTCCTTCATTCTGGGCACAGCTCTCGGGATTGCAAGAATCAGCTCCAGGTGCCTCATTCCCGCTACGAACTGGCATTTTAGCGTGGACATTGCTGCCGGCCTAGCGGGCTAAAGATTATGTTATAAATAGAAAATGACTTAGAATTTCTAAGTTAACATAATGCAATGACAGCTCCCCCAGCCAAGGGCCCTGCCCAGACCCTCTCGACCGCAATTATCTCGCGGGCCATGCGCGAGTACAATCTGTCGGCGACGTCCGACCAAGTGGTCCAAGTTCAATTATATCTGCGACTTCTGCTAACCTGGAACACCAAGGTGAACCTCACTGCCATCCAGGATCCATTAGAAATTCTTTACCGACACTTCTGTGAGAGCATGTATGCGGCGGATGCAGTGCCACTGCAGAACGGTCGGCTTGCCGACATAGGCTCAGGAGCTGGCTTTCCGGGCCTACCACTTAAGATTCTGCGTCCACAGTTGGACCTTCATCTGGTTGAGGCCAACGTCAAGAAAGCTACATTCTTAGCGGAAGTTATTCGTGAATTGGTTCTGCGAGACGTGCGCGTTGTGGTTAGTAGGTATGAGGACCTGGGCGAGGAAGTCGCCCCTCTCGATTTTGTTTGCACGCGCGCAGTCGGAGGATTTCCCGGCCTCCTAAGTTGGGCTAAATCGGAACGCGTAGGAGCCAAGCATGTTGTCCTGTGGATTGGCGGTCGCGATTTGGAGGATGTTCGCACGCGTGAAGGGTGGTCATGGCGCGAGCCCATTCCTATTCCGCACTCTCTCCGGCGCTTCATTCTCGTCGGCGATCACTAAGTGACAATCCAGCTTTACAGAAACTTAGGTGGTGTTGCACTCGGCTGACGTGTCTAAACTGAGACCTCAATGATGGTAATTAGGACGGTCGTAGGTGGGCGCGAGGGCCTGCCGACCTGAGCCCGTAGCAGAAGCGTCTTCTGGCTCTGTCGGGGAGCGCTCCCAGCGTGATCTCGCTGCTTTTGCCGCGGAGCCCGGTGCGTTTTGTTCCACGTGGAACAATCTTCGGTTCTGTCGAGCTGGAGGGTGCGCATGCGTACCTCGCTTCCGGTCCTTGTCGGGAGCCAGGGATTGTTCCACGTGGAACAATTCTACAAAGGATCTTGCCCCAACGCGCGATGCGAATCTCCCCATCATTGAAAATTCCTTGCATCCTGCCCAAACCTCTGCTAACTCTTTGCACGACTAGGGGGATTGTTTGGCTCGCATCATTGCCGTCGCCAATCAAAAAGGCGGAGTAGGGAAGACAACTACAGCGGTCAATCTCGCTTCCTGCCTCGCCATTGCCCATCGGCACACCTTGCTCGTCGATTGCGATTCCCAAGCCAACGCAACGGGGGCTCTTGGATTCCAAAAGGACCCCTCCCGCCGCACGCTCTACCATGCTCTGATCCTGCACGAACCTCTGGATCGGATCATCCTCAAGTCTCAAGTCGAACGCCTTGAAATCATTCCCGCCGACAAAAACCTCGCCGGTGCCGCCGTCGAACTCGTCGCCGCCGAAAACCGCGAGCACAAGCTGAAGGCTCTCCTCGAGAATCTGCGCGACAAATACGAGTTCATCATTCTGGACTGTCCGCCCGCGCTCGACTTGCTGACCCTAAATGCGCTGGTTGCGACCGATGCCGTCCTGGTCCCGATTCAATGCGAGTACTTGGCCCTCGAAGGCGTCTCCGACCTGCTCGACACGCTGATGCGGATTCGGCGTACCCTCAATCCAGGATTGGAAATCGAGGGCATCGTCCTCACTATGTACGATGATCGAACTACGCTGTCACGGCAAGTTGCAAATGACCTCAGGACCTTCTTTGGCACACAGGTTTTTCGGACGGTTATCCCTCGAAACGTGCGGCTCGCCGAAGCCCCAAGTTTCGGTAAGCCTATTAGTATCTATGACTTACATAGCACTGGAGCAAAAAGTTACAAACAGCTTGCGCAGGAGGTAATCAGCAATGCCGAGAAACGCATTGGGACGGGGGCTCGGAGCGCTCATTCGGGAGCATGAGGCACAGCCCACTCCGGCACCCACCCCACCAGCGGGCGGACCGGCGACGGGCGTTGTTCCCGCTCGAGAAATTCCGCTGACAAACGCCTCGGCCACGCGCGAACTGGACATCGACCTCATCGAGCCGAGTCCGTACCAGCCGCGCAGCCACTTTCGCGAAGAGGCGCTCGAGGAGTTGGCCCGATCGATCCAAGCAAGCGGCATCATTCAACCGCTCATCGTGCGGCCCGTTGGCAATCGCTTTCAGTTGATCGCCGGAGAAAGACGCTGGCGCGCTGCCCAGCGGGCCGGCATGGCGCGCGTACCGGTGATTGTGCGGGAGGTGCCAAACGAACTGGCACTGGAATTGACACTCGTCGAGAACATCCAACGCGAGGACCTGAATGCCGTTGAGCAAGCGCGCGCCTTCCTTCGCCTGATGGAGGAGTTTCACCTGACGCAGGAAGCCGTCGCCGAACGCACGGGCAAAGACCGCGCGACTGTTGCCAATGCAGTGCGTCTGCTGAAACTCGATCCGACGATTCTCGACATGATCGAAGAGAATCGCATTTCGGCGGGACACGGCCGGGCGCTATTGGCCGTGACCGATGCCGGGCTGCGGACGCGCATCGCGCAGCGAGCAGCCCACGGAGGACTGACGGTAAGACAGGTTGAGCGGCTGGCTTCACGGCGCGCGCGCGGCGGCGCGAGTGTGTCCGCGGAGGGTTTGGACGCGAACGTGCGAGCGGCTCTCGAAGAGTTGCAAAGGCATCTCGGGACGCGCGCGATTCTTCGGCCAAAGACCAAGATTCGTCCCGGCCAGCTCATTCTGGAATACTACAACGACGCACAGTTACAGGGCCTGTACGAGCGCCTGATGAGATAGAAGGGACCCGTATGCCTGCTCCTCGTCAATTCATTGGACATCAGCCACAAGGCAGTTGCTTGACTTGTCTCTCCGCTAGACTAGAGTGGAAAGGAGCGGCCAGGAGATTACCATGGCATGGAAGTGGTCCGGCGGCGCCAAAAACGGGGCCAGCGAAGAGTGGACGGGCTTCATCGATCAGGGTGTCACCCTCGAGGGCACGTTGCAGGTCACAGGGACGTTCCGCATTGACGGAAACGTCAAAGGCAACATCATTTCCGAACAGACCATCGTGCTCGGTGAAGGCGCAAAGGTTGAAGGCCAAATCGAGGGCAATCGCGTGGTCATCGCCGGGCGATTCGACGGGGTCATTTTCGCAAAAGGGCGTGTCGAGATTCAGCCAAAGGGGGTGGTTACGGGCGAAGTGCATTCTCCGTGTCTCGTCATTGACCCGGGCGGCATCTTCGACGGCAGGTGCCACATGCTTGGCTCATCTGACGCTCCCGCCACTGTAACAATTCCCATCCGTGCCGTGAGCCAAACGTAGGAGCCGCGCTCTCGCGATTTCACGCGCTCCCGTCCGGACCCCCGCCTCGCTCCGTCGAGAAACATTCCTGCAAAACAAACTCTATAAGCTAACCTGTGACGTAACCTTCCGTGGTTAGTGAACATGACCTTTATTGACCTTTTGCTCTGGGCCGTCAGAATCGTTTCACGGGAAAGCGTCAGGCTTTGACCAATGTAATCGCGCGCTTGGCCTCAGCAATTCCTGCCTTCAGGTTGGGCTCCCAATCCAGATGTGGAACGCTGGAGGCTTCGGCAGTTTCGTACAAGCGAAGGGCATCGTCGGGACGATTCAGCTGCTTCAGGCAGAGCCGGCCAGCCGACATCAGGGCGAGAAGACCTTGCCTTTCATTCGGGTAAACGGCCGCGAGCTTTTGATATTCTCCTGCGGCGCGCTCAAAGTTCTGTTGACTCTCGAGATGACGGCACAAATCGAGCCATGAGGAGGCAGGCAGGGCCTTCCCACCGAAGCTTAGAAAATCTTCGTAGGTTCGCCAGGCAGCGTCCGGATTGCGGGCTTTCAAGTACAACTGACAGAGCCTTAAGCTGGCCTCGTCACAAGCAACCTGGTCGTTCTTGCGCGAATAGATCTGTTGGAGCAGAGAATACGCGTCCGTGGAGTCCGGCTTTTCGGCGAGATGCCTTTTGAGAGCCTCCGCAGCCGCGTCGAGCTGGCCCTTCTCCAAGAGCTCTGATGCTTCGAGGATCTTTGGGTCCGCAGTCCACGTGACCTTCTCCTCGACCGCCTTTTCAGCGGCCTGTTCCAACCCAGAATAGCGCATGCCAAGCGCAGCCAACGCTCCAAACACGAATCCCCCCACATGTGCCCAATGGGCGACGCCTGAAGCCTGTCCAAAGAGCGAGCCGTAAAAAACTTCTATAAGAACCCAGAGTGGTAGCAGCCAGTAGGCGCTGGCCTTAAAGCGATAGGCCCGGAATATGCCGAAAAGCCAGGCCATTTCAATCTTCAGCCCTGGAAACCGAACCAGGAAAGCGCCCATCAGCGCGGCAATCGCCCCCGAGGCTCCCACGAGTGGAACCATGCTGCCGGGGTTAACCCAGGAATGAAATTCCAGCGCGGCTATGCCTGAAACAAGATACAGCGCTGAAAAGAGCAGCCGGCCCCACGTGTCTTCGAGGATGACTCCTGCCAGCCACAAGAACCACATGTTGCCCATCAAGTGTAGCCAACCGCCGTGGAGGAAATTAGCGGTTAGATAGCTAATTGCCGTGGGATGAGCCGGGATAAACGCGTATCTCTCGCGGATCGACTCTTTTTCCATCTTTGCGTACTGCGCCGCGAGCGAATCCATCGCTCCCTGGATCTCCGCGGGATCCTCCATCTGGCGCATCTGAACGTCCCAACCGTCAATCGCCCTCCGGTTGCGTGACTGGATTTGCCCCCAGCCGACCGGATTCTGTCCGCGGAATTCTTGGACGAACTGCCCCACGTCCCGCGGCATTTGCACTTCAGGATGGGTGGCGGCAAGGAGGAGTATATGTAATTTGATAGGTATGGTTTGTGTGGCTTCGGCATCCATTTTCCAATGCGTACCCAAAAAGGCGAGCACATTGAGGACGATGAGACCAACCGTAATGATCGGCCAACGCCGGGTTTGCATGCCTTCATGACGCAAGGGAATCAGCACAAAGCAGCTCCTCCGGAGGGCAAGCGCGACGACACCGCCCCGAATGCTCTTGCCAGTTTACGTTACGTTTCTGGCGGAGCAGGGCGTATTTCCCGGCGCAGTATGGAAGTAATTAAGTGACCCACAGGGGGCAAATGCAACGTAAGTCCGCGTCCCAGAAGGAATGAAGGTCACCGGCTAAGGCGGCCGTGCACCTGATCGAGAGCCCGAATGCCTCGGCACGCGTCTGGGGTTTCACGCGCAAGTTGACACTCACACCGGGCCGCGAATATCGTTGCCTGTCCTCCGAGGAGGAGTGACGCGGCTATGAAAGTCCTCGTGATTGGAGGCGGCGGACGCGAGCACGCCCTCGTTTGGCGGTTGAAAGAAAGCTCGCGCGTGGACCGCGTTGTCTGCGCGCCGGGCAACGGCGGGATTTTGGCGGAAGCCGAATGCGTTGGGGCTGACGCGGGCGATGTGGGGGGGCTAGTGGCTCTAGCGGAAATGCTCAAGCCGGACCTCACCGTCGTCGGCCCCGAGTTGCCCCTTGTTCGCGGCATCGCAGATGAGTTCTCGAAGCGGAATTGGCACATTGTAGGGCCGACAAAGCAGGCCGCACAGATCGAAGGCAGCAAGATCTTCGCGAAAGAGTTTCTCCGGCGTCACAACATACCGACGGCCGAGCTATATGGCTGCTACGACTCGCCGGGCGACGCTTATAGCGCGCTCTGCGCCGTTGATTGGCCGGTGGTGATCAAGGGCGATGGGCTGTGCGCGGGAAAAGGGGTGTTTGTGGCGCCGAACCCGGACGAGGCAACCGCCTTCATTGAACGCGTGATGGAGAAGAATGAGCTTGGGCCGGGGGGCCGCCGCGTCCTCATGGAAGAGGCGCTGGAGGGTGAAGAAGTCACTTTCATTGTGGTCACGGACGGCGAGCGGTACGCCCCGCTCGTGCCGACGCGCGACCACAAGCGCGTCTTCGACGGCAACCAGGGCCCGAACACGGGCGGTATGGGCGCGTTTTCGAGCGACGACCTGCTGCCGCCAGGGCTGCACCAGACCATAATTTCGAACATCCTTGAACCCACGCTGCGCGGCTTCGCCGCAGAGGGGATTCGCTACCAGGGCTTTCTGTACATTGGGCTCATGCTTACATCGACCGGGCCCAAAGTTTTGGAGTTCAATTGCCGCCTCGGAGACCCCGAAGCGCAAGCCATTGCCGCACGGATGGATTTCGATCTTGCAGAAGTCCTGAACGATGTTGCAGAGGGGCAGTTAGTCCCCGCAAAACTTCGCTGGAAACCAGGCGCAAGCGTGTGCGTTGTGCTCGCATCGGGCGGCTACCCCGCCAATTTCGAGAGTGGCAAGAGGGTCGAGGGGCTAACCGGAGCGGGACAACTTACCGGTGTGAAGATCCTTCACGCCGGAACCAAGCGCCAGAACGACTCCCTTCTTACTTCTGGCGGACGAGTGCTGGGGGTCACTGCCTCAGGCCCGACCCTCGAGGCGGCCGTGAGCACTGCCTACGAAACCGTCGGGAAGATTCACTTCGAAGGAATGCACTATCGCAAAGACATTGGCACTGGCGCGGGCCGGCGGATTGCGGCAGGAGACTGAGTCTCGTGGCCACGGTGCAACATCTTTTTCGCGCGCCACAGCGCCACATGCAGATGGAGGAAGTTGCCGAGGTCCGCGCGCTTGAAGACTTGGGGTTTGAAGGCTGGCGTCCACGCCCAGCCGGGTGGCAAGCGAGCGGCGCGACCTGCAAGGCCGGCGGGGAATGCTCTGCCGGGTCTTGGAGAGCGGCGCGATTCGCCGCGGTGACTCGATCGAAATGCTCGCTTGAACTACGGCTTGGGTTTGCGCATGAGGGAGGGCGCTTCGGCGGGACGATTCTTGTCCTCTTTTGCCTTCTCTACAGGTTCCTCAGGGGGAACGATCCAGTCGAAGCCGCGGCCTTCCTCGAATTTGCCCAGCGCGAATCTCGATTTCCCTGCGGTGGCGAGCACAAGTGCGTGAAGGAAATCAACCGCGTCAGTGAACTTCGCGGCATTCGCCTGGCCCGCTTCGATCTTATCCGTTACCTTCGTAAACCTCGGATCGGAGCCGGCAATCCGCGCTACCTCGGGGTCATTCCGCCGGATCATCACTTGAAAAGTCGGTCCCCTGAGATCGGGTGGATAGCGGACCTCGACGAGCGCTTTCGGCTCGTGCTTTTCAGGAGGGTAGAGTTGCGTCGTGTGCGGGCGGAGAACGCGCGTTTTCATGTAGTCTCCGCGAAGCGCTTCCTGTTCCATGCGGTACTCGTACAGCCAAACCTCCGGACCGTAATTCTCCGGGCCGTAGCCAATGATCACGAGCTCGAAAAGCGGTTCGTCGGGGCCGAGCTCCACCTTGTGATGGAGCTGCTCGGCGAGCGGGCGCAGCGCTTCAAGATAGGCCACGCCGATTGTCTCGAGATCGCTGGCCATTTCCGATGAAGCTTCCGACCGCCGCCCCGTGGCGATGTGCGAAATCATCTTCTCCAGGCGTATGGGCTTCGCGTCCTTCCCCGGCAATATCCATTCGACCGCTCCAAGCATCACGCCCAAGTGCAAAGAATCGACGGCGACGACGCGTGGCGGGATGGAATCGGCTTCGGCGGATTCCTCGATGATGGCGAACGCGATCCCCTCTTTCGTCACATGCGCAACCACTCGACCCGAGGCGATATTGGCAACGACTTCGTCCTCGCGACCCTGGGCATAACAGGAAAACGCAGTGCTTCCGAAAAGGCAGGAGAACGCCAGAAGAGAAGCTCCTCGCCTGGCTCTGCAAAAGTTACTCAAGAGGTGCGCTCCCCCGCGGGCGTTCAGGACAGAACGGATGAAGGTACGGCCGGCTTCATTTTATCGCATCGGCGCCCTGCGCCTGCGCTTCCATTTTATCGAATGCGACGCGGACAAGATACTGTGTGGCAAAATTCCTAAAGGTGTTTCAAGCCCGGCACGCTTGTCCGGAATCCGGCGTTGAAAAGCGTCACTGGGAATTTCCGTTGTCCCAGCGATTCAGTAGAATACTGAATCCATCTCCGAACGACGAGGAAGGGTATGGGACTTCGCAATCCCAAAAAGCTTGCTCACCAGGGCCGCAGTTTGGCGGAAATACTGGCGGCGCACGAGCGATTCTTCCGCGGGCAGGACGGCGGCGCGCGCGCCGATCTCGAAGGCGCCGACTTGTCGCGCGCCGACCTTCAGGGAGTCAACTTGAGCGGGGCGATTCTGCGCAGGGCGAATCTGGAAGGCGCCGATTTGCGCGGCGCGAGGCTGCCGGGCGTGGATTTTTCCGGCGCGCTCCTGCGCAAGGCCGATTTACGGAACACGGACATGACCGAATCGGTCCTGGCTGGCGCGGACCTGACCGAAGCGCAGGCCAGCGGGGTGGAATTCTTCCGCTGCGACCTCTCGAATGCAAATTTCGAGCGCGCGCTTTTACGCAACGCCAATTTTCGGGGAGCAAACGTGCGCGGTGCGCGGTTCCGCGGCGCCGATATGGGCGTGACTATCCTGCGTGAGACGGACTTGACGGGCGCGGACCTTTCCGGAGTGGACCTCTCCACAACGCTGTTGCCGCGGAACTATTCACCCGAGTTGGCCAAGGAATAGACGCGGCGAATCCTAGTGCCGTTCCAACTTATTCGGGCGACCGCTTTCCTGGCGTCTTCGCATAGTAGCCTAGGAACTGCACGTGTTCCCGCTCGATCCGTTTAGTTGGAACGGCACTAGCCGCCGAGATCCGGCACCGCGCGCAAGGCATCGTTGAAGCGATTCGTAAAATTCGCGATGCAGATCACCAGCGTCAGCTCGACGATCTGCCCCTCGTCGAAATACTTTCGCAACTCCGTGAGAGAGCCCTCGCGGATTCCCGAGGCGCCCCGGGTGACGCGCTCGGCGTAAAGAATGACGGCCTTGTCCTTCTCATCGAACAGCGAGCTGCGGTCATAAAATTGCAGCGCGCGAATCTGCTCATCGGTGATGCCAATCCGCTTCGCCGAAGCGGTGTGCGCGCGCGTTCAATATTCGCAGCCGTTGATCAGCGAGGTCTTCAAGTAAGCGAATTCTTTATAGCGCGGCTCCAGCGTTCCGCCATCGATAATCGCGGAATACAGCGGGAGGAATTTCGCAAGGACGTCCGGCCGGTGGGCCATCAGGCCGAAAATGTTGGGCATCTTGCCGAATTTCTTCGACACGCCGTCGTAAATGCCGTGCACCTCGGCGGCGGCTTTTTCTTTCGGGAGTGGTGTCACAACGCTCATGAGATCCTCCAAGCTGGCGTTCCGGGGGGCGAACCCGCACAAAGTTTACACCGGATTGCGCGCGCCGTCTTTCTTCGGCAGCCGTCAGCCGCGCGACGCATGACATCCCCGCATGTTGCGTGCTAGGCTCTACAAGATCGCACTGGCCTTGCTGTGCATCCATGGCCACTCCCGTCATACAAGTCGAGGCGGCGGCAACACGCGAACGCGTGCTGGAAATTTTGCGCGGGCTGCTCGAGGAACTCGGGAGCGCGGGCGCGCTGCCGATCCTGAATCTTCATTCGCATCTTGACCGCGACCTGGGGCTCGGTTCGCTGGAGCGCGTCGAGTTGCTTGCGAGACTCGAAGCAGCCTTTGGCGTGCGTCTCCCCGATCGCGTCATCGCGGAAGCCAACACGCCGGCGGAAATCGCCGGTGCGGTGGCGGTCGCGCCGGGCGCGGACGCGGAGCGCAACGGCGCGGGAACGGGCGCGCGCGCAGCCATAGCCGCTCCGGCGTTCGATCGTGGCGCTGCCGAGCGCGGCGTCGAAAGCGCGCAGACGTTAATCGACGTGCTGCGCCACCGCGCCGCGCACGATGCCGCGCGGCAACACCTCCGCATCACCGAAGACGACGGACACGAGTTTACGTTTACTTTCGGCGAGCTCTATGCCGCCGCGCAGCAGTGCGCTGCGGAGTTGGCGCGCCGCGGAGTGTGTGCAGGCGGGCGCGTGTCGGTGATGCTCCCAACGTCGCGCGAGTTTTTCATTTCCTACGCGGGAATTCTGCTTGCCGGCGCAATTCCCGTGCCGATTTATCCGCCGTTCCGCGCCGACCGCATCGAGGAATATGCAGAGCGGCAGGCGGGCATTCTGAACAACGCCGAGGCTTGTCTGCTGTTGACGTTTCGCCGCGCCGAAGCCGTGGCCCGACTGCTGAAGCCGTGCGTGCGTTCGCTCGAGACGGTCGTGGACGCACAAAAGCTGATTGAAGCGGGGCAAAAGGCTCCGCCACCCGCTCCCGGCGCGCTGCCCGCGCACTTGACCGGCAGCCGCGTCAGAAAGACAAACGACATCGCGCTGCTGCAATACACCTCCGGCTCGACGGGCAATCCGAAGGGCGTCGTGCTGACTCACGCGAACTTGCTGGCGAATATGCGCGCGATGGTCGAGGCAGTCGAGGTCCGATCGGATGATGTGGTGATTAGCTGGCTGCCGCTCTACCACGATATGGGGCTCATCGGCGCCTGGCTGACCTCGCTCTATTACGGCTTACCGGTGGCCGTGATGTCGCCAATCATGTTTCTCACGCGGCCGGAGCGCTGGCTCTGGGCCTTTCACCGGCACCGCGGCACGATAGCGGCCGCGCCCAATTTCGCCTTTGAGCTATGCGTGCGGAAAATCGCCGACAAAGACATCGAAGGGCTCGACCTGAGTTCCTGGCGGGCGGCGCTGAACGGGGCGGAGCCGGTCAATCCGGAAACGCTGGAGCGCTTTGCCGCGCGATTCGCGCCCTATGGTTTTCGCCGCGAGGCAATGTTGCCGGTCTACGGGCTTGCTGAAGCGACCTTGGCGGTCACGATTCCTCCGCTCGGCCGGGGTCCACGCGTCGATCGCGTCCAGCGTGAAATCTTCGCCAGCGCGGGCCGCGCCATCCCAGCCGCACCGGATGACGCGACCGCCATCTCGTTTGTGTCCTCCGGCGCGCCCGTGCCTGGCCACGAAGTCCGCATCGTGGACGATGCCGGAAAGGAAGCGCCTGAGCGCGTGGAAGGTTATCTGTGGTTCCGCGGGCCGTCGGCGACGAGCAGCTACTACCGGAATCCGCGGGCGACAGAAGAGCTGTTTGCGCAAGGCCCAGCCATCCGGCAAGGCGAAAACGCGTGGGTGAACTCCGGCGACCGCGCATATCGCGCCGAGAGCGAAATTTTCATCACTGGCCGCGTGAAAGACATCATCATCAAGGCGGGCCGGAATCTTTATCCTCACGAAGTCGAGGAGTTGGCTTCGCGCGCCGAAGGCGTGCGCAAGGGATGCGTCGTTGCGTTTGGCGTGCGCGATGAAACGTCCGGCACGGAAAAGCTGGTCGTCGTGGCCGAGAGCCGCGAGCGCGCCCGCTCGCGGCACGCCGTAATTGCCGCGGCGATCACGGAACAAGTGAGCCGCGGGCTGGGCCTCCCGCCGGACCGCGTCGAGCTGATCGCGCCGGGCGGCATCCCAAAAACATCCAGCGGCAAGCTGCGGCGCGAAGAGACGAAGCAGCTCTTCTTGCAGGGGAAGCTCACGGCGCGCCGGCCGCCGGCATGGCTGCAGATCGCGCGGTTGGGCAGCACGAGCGCTGTGCGCGGATTCTGGCGGGTGCAGGCCGCCGGCGCTCGCCGCACGGCGGAATTCCTCTACGGCGTGTACGCGGTCACTGTCTTCGGATTGTGGATCGTTCCTGCCTGGACTATCGTGAAGTTCATTTCCGAACGCGAGCGAGCGGCGCGCTTCACGTCATCCGCACTTAAGCTGCTATTGAAGCTCGTCGCGTGCCCAGTACGAGTTGTGGGAAGCGAATACCTGGAAGGCGGCGGGCCCAAGATTTACGTCTCAAATCATGCGAGCTACTTCGACGTGCTGGCGTTGATGGCGGGGCTCGGCGTGCCGTATCGTTTCGTAGCGAAGACGGAAGTCCACCACATGCCATTCATCGGGACGTTTCTTCGGAAGACGGGGCATCTGGCTTTTGACCGCAGCGATCCCAACGCGCGTTTGCGCCAGGAAGAGGAAATGGAAGAGTTGTTGCGCCGCCGTGAATCGCTCTTTGTGTTTCCGGAGGGTACATTCACCCGCGAAGAAGGCATTCGCCCGTTTCAGTTGGGCGCATTCAAGGCGGCGGTCGAGACGGGAGCGGCGCTTCGTTCCAGTGTCGCTCGCGGGGACGCGGCGCTTCTTGCGCGATGGCACGCATTTGCCGCGTCATACGCGCGTGACGATCACCCTCTCCCGGCCCATCCTGCCAAAACGCTCCAACGGCGCTTCGAAAGATGATTCGGGGTGGCACGAGTTGATCCGCCTTCGGGACGCTTGCCGCGAGGCGATTGGCTCCCACTCTGGTGAGCCGGTGCTGTAAGAGGCAACTTCCCCAGTTATCCCCTTTATTTTGTTATAGTTATATGTTAACTTTCTCACGCTACTCTGACAACTTCTGCCGCGTCATCCGCATCTCTAAATGGTAGTGTAATTTTGGGGCCTGCGCGGTTCGCTGCCTACCCTGCCTAAGGCACGCCGCGCTGCGATCAGGTCACGGGGCTCAACGTAAGTGTGACCCTCGCAGATAATCTACTTACTTGGAGGATTATGATGGTAAGGGTTGCGGTGTGTTTGCTAGCTGTACTAGCTATCTTTGGAAGTCCTGCGCTCGCGCAGGAGCAATCCAAAGCGGATGTGTTTGCGGGGTATTCGCTGTTTCGTTACAACCCTGCAACTTCAGGGGTCAAGAGCTGGAATATGAACGGAGGCAGCGGCTCTTTTGCCTACAACGCAAAGAACTGGCTCGGCCTGGTGGGTGACTTCGGCGGCTATCACAACGGAAACATTCTCAGTTCCGGCGTGAGCAGCAACGAATACACCTATCTCTTTGGGCCACGCATTTCTTATCGCCACTATGAGAAGCTCACGCCCTTCGGGCAGATCCTCTTCGGCGGAGCGCACGCCACTGCCTCCTTTGCGGGGACGAGCACCTCGGACAGCGCCTTTGCATGGGGCCTGGGCGGCGGCGTGGATGCAAAGATCAACACCCGCTTTTCCGTTCGCCTCGGGCAGTTCGACTACCTGATGACGCGCTTCAACGAAGGAGCGGGCGGGTCGAGCCAGAATAACCTCCGGTTCTCGACCGGCGTCATCATCCACTTCTGACGACCCGGCAAAGGGTCGTCAACCCGAAGAGCGCAGCGGCGAGGGATCTCTGGGATCTCCCCATGTTGCATTCAGCGGGCTGACATTTCACAGAATTCGGTTGCCAAGTGCAGGCAGGGGGTCGGGGGAGCTGAAATTCAGGCTTTGCGACTCTCGCACTTTCTCGGCACTCGAACGGGCCGCCCCGTCCAAACGATCGGGCGGCCCGAATCTTTTGTGGCCAAGGTCGCCGAAGTTCACTGCAGTTGATAGATCACCGTGATGTACGTCTCCACTTCGACCGGCTGACCGTTCAGAATGGTAGGCCGGTAGCGCCATTGCTGTACGGCTTCAATCGCCGACGGATAGAAGCCCGGATCGCCACCCACAATTTGCAGCGATTGGATCGTGCCGTCGGTCGAGATAACGGCGCGCAGTTCGACGCGTCCCGCACGATGGATCTGGTGCATGAGCGGTGGATACACCGGCTCAACCCGGTGAAGGAGCATCGCCGGCTCAAGGTGCGTCACGAGGATTCTTCTCTTTTCGGCGGACTTCGGCGCCGTCGGCAGTGGCACACTCGCTCGACCATTCTCCAGACTGCCCGGTATCACGTCACCAATCCCAGCCGAACCTTTGCCCATGCCTAGAGGCAGCCCTGGAATGTTTCCCTCGGGTCCCGTAGTTTCGTTTTGCGGTTGACTGATAGCCGTCGGGACATGCGGGTGCTGAAATACCATCGTATGACGATCAATGGCGGGGTGGTTCGGCACCGGACGCATGGAATGTTGTTCCGGTCGAGCGTCACCGCCGCGCGCGTAAATCGGCTGCGGAACCCATTTCGCCAGGACAATTCGCTCGCTCTTGCCAAAGAGCGGCAAAAAGAGGAGCGCGGCAAGCGCGGCCGCCTGGAATAATAGAGAGAGAGTCAGAGACCGTCGCCGCGCGCGCTTCGCCCGGGCCAGTTGCTCAACATTGCCTTCGACCAGACATTTGCTCAACGAGCCGAGCGCTTCCGCCCGACTGCCTTCCACTTTACCGGACATCACACACCTCCATGAATTCGGCCTGCGAGCGGCAAGAAGAGTTTTGTCGGCGCCGGCCTCCGGGGGCGTTTCTTTCTTCCGATGACCGGCGCCGAGCTCGCAGGGATGTGAGGTGCGCGCGTCCTCTAACCGTTGGACACCGGAAGGCGGAACAAGTTCCCCGCCTCCCGGCCGAGGTGGGAAGACCCGCTGGACACGGCCCATGATTTTTCGTCGGCGTCTGTACTCTATTGATATACGAACAGTTATCCTAAGCGCACCGTTTTGGCCCAGCCGTGCATCCCATAGGCAGCGAGGCAGGGTCAGCAGGAGGGTGCGCCAATGAACCGGCAGCTTGTAGAAACGGTTGGCGTTCGCCGGACCGGATGGGCGGCTCTTGACCGCGATCCGCAGGAAGACAAAGTGGAGTTTACCTGTCCGCACTGCGGCACACGCGGGGCTAAGACGGCGCGGCGCGAGCGAACGCGCTACCGCTTCACCGATGGATTTATTCAGGATCTGCAAGGAGAGGTAACACAGTGCCGCTCGTGCGGGCTATCATTGCGCGTTGTGCCGGTCGTGATGCTGCACGACCAGGACGAAATGCGGCGCTTTGAAGCCATTTTTGCGAACGAATTGACTGCGGCGCGCTAATCGCGATTCGCAGCGCTAAAAAAGAATGGGACAGGTTCACGCCTGTCCCATTTTTGCATGCGCTGTGGAGATTTGAGCGCTTTTAGAAAGAGCCGAACAGCTTAGCCGTCCCAATCGCGGTCGCGGTGCCAGCGGCGGTCGCGCTCGCTCCACCACTCATGGCGCTCCCGCCAGCAGCGTTCACGCGCCTCCCGCAGATCGTGGCGCCGGTGCTCGGCTTGACGACTGTAGTAACCGTGACGCTCGATTGCCTCATCCAGCTTCCACTCGGCCTTCTGCATGCGCCGATAACACGCGTTGCGATCGTGCGCCTGGGCGTTCGACACCCCAGCCAATAGCAGAAAACCCCCCAGCGCGGCCGTAGCCAGCGCCGTCGAGCCAAACAGCGTCTTTCTTCGTTTCGATAGACTCAGCATAGCCCCCTCCTGAAGACCCCCTGCGGCCGGGTCGGGGAACGTCCAATGGATAAAACACTACCGCCAGAAAAATCTCTCGGAGGGAGTTTTGTGCGGCTTCGCGCAGGCGCGGCAACGTAAGGCTTGGAATTATCCCTGCAGGTCCGAGTCAAGCTTCATGTGGTATTTCTCGAGCCCGGCGCGAATGCGGTCGAATGCTTCGTCCACGGTGTCGGCGAACTGCAGCAGGCTGTATTCTTCCTGGTTGATCGTGCCCCAGCGCACCATGGCCCGCCAGTTCAGCACTTCGTCCCAGTATTTCCGTCCATAGATAAGGATCAGGTTGTGCCTCGGCAACTTCCCGGTTTGCAGCAGCGTGAGCATTTCCCAGAGCTCGTCCATCGTGCCGAAACCCCCCGGGAAAACGATCAGCGCCTTGGACATCTGCGCGAACCACAATTTGCGCATGAAGAAATAATGGAAGTTGAAGCTGAGCTCCGGGCTGATGTAGGCGTTGGCAAACTGCTCGTGAGGCAACTCGATCGAGAGGCCGACCGATTTCCCTGCGGCCTCGGCCGCGCCGCGATTGGCAGCCTCCATGATGCCTGGCCCGCCGCCGGAGCAGATCACGAACCGCCGTGGTTTGGGCCCCAGCGTGAGTGCCCACGTCGTGATTTTGTGCGAAAACTCACGCGCTTCCTCGTAGTACCGCGACATCTCCAGCGCGCTTTTCGCGTTGCGCAGCGCCGCGCGATGTTCGACTCTTTCAGGTGCCGGCAACTTGCCAATGCGCACTTTCTGCAAGCGGGTGAGGCGCGCCAAGCACGTCTCGCGCGCTTCGATGCGCGCCGACCCGAACATGACGATCGTGTCCCCGATTCCTTCCTTGCGAAGCTGCGCCAGCGGGTGCAGATATTCGGCGAGGATGCGCAGGGGGCGTGCCGGCGTGCTTTGTAGGAACTTCGGGTCTTCGTGTGGCACGGCGGGGGCATGAGTGGGTCGGTGGTGCATGCGAGCGGCAGCCATAGTGATTTCCCTTCCCAGAGAGTCAAACGTCCATTGTAGGGAGCAAGGGAGGCGTGCGGCAACGTCTCCTCCACCATCTGCGTCGAATTGAGTAAACTGTCTGCCGGCGCCTTGCGCTAGGAGGATGGATGGGACGCGACGGGAAACAATGCACGGTGATTTACGCGGGGCTCTTGCTTGGCCTCCTGCCGTTTGCGGCTCGGCTCCGCGCCCAATCGCCCGAGGGGCCCATCCCGCCGAGGCCAGGCGCCGAAATTCAAAAACCTCCGGCCCACAAAGAAGCGACTATCAAAGTTCGCGTCGCGCTGGTAAACACGCCCGTCACGGTGCGCAACCCCAAAGGGGAAATGGTCCACGACCTAGATCGCGGCGACTTCCGCGTCTATGACAATGGCGTGGCCCAGCGGATCACGCACCTCGACCTTGGCGGCGACCCGATCTCTATGGTCATTCTGATCGAAAACAGCTCGCGGATTAAGCCCATCCTGCCCGAAATTCACAAAACCGGGATTCTTTTCACGCAGGCGGTCCTGGGCCCGACAGGCGAAGCCGCAGTGCTGGCCTTCAATGATTCCATCGACAAGCTGCTCGATTTTTGCGCCGACAGCGACAAGATCGAGAAGACCATCTCGCAAATCAAATTGGGCCTCTCCGGCGCACGCTTGTATGACGCCATGGATGCAGGCATCGAGATGCTCACGAGCCGCCCGGACGCAGGACACCGGCGCGTGCTCTTCGTCGTCGCGGAAGCCGTGGACACGGGAAGCGACCGCAAGCTCGGCGAACTGCTGCGCAAGGCGCAGCTTGCCAACGTCGCGGTCTACAGCGTCGGCCTCTCGACGACTCGCGCCATGCTCGACAAGGAGCCTAAGTCGAGTGTGCCTTCCATGACGCCCCCGGGCACCTTCGGTCGGCCACCGATCCCCGGGACCGTGCAGACGCCCACCACCGAGCAGCAGCGCGACGCGAGTGTGGACCTGCTCAATGCCGTCCTGTGGGCCGTCACGCACATCACCGCCACCGTGAAAGACCACCCGCTCGAGGTAGCCGCCGTCGGCACCGGCGGCACGAGCCTCTCCGCCTTCAAGGACCGCTCGATTGAGAAGGCCATTGATGAAATCGGCGGCGAACTCCATTCCCAATACACGCTGAGCTACACACCCGCCGGCTCCAGCGAGTACGGCTATCACGAAATCAAAGTGGAAGTGGACCGCCGCGATCTGAAAGTCCGCGCCCGCCCCGGCTACTACCTCGCCGCCCCGGAAAGTTGAGGACCCGACCAGGGTCCGCAATCCCGAGGAGCGCAGCGACGAGGGATCTCTCTTCAGGAACCGAACGACGCGTGCCTAGTGCCGTTCCAACTCTTTGAAGCTAATTTTTTTCTCCGCAGAGAAGAAGCAACAGGGAGGTTTGGGCAGCGGGTATTTGGCTGAATAAGTTGGAACGGCACTAGCAGTTGCCTGTCGGCAGGAAGCGCGCGACTCTCTACTCCTGTCGGGCGGCATCTATGCGATTTGCTTCCAGAACGCGGCCTCGCGCGAGGCCAGCAGCGCGTCTTTGCGTGCGTCCCAGCGCAGAAAGTGCGGCGTCTTCGTATGCTTCGTGTGGTGCTCGCGGCTAGCCCACACCTCGTGCAAAAGAAATGCGCTGGGCTGATCGGACAAGCGGTAAAGCTCGTATTGCAAACATCCTTCTTCGCGCCGTGTCGGCCCCACCAGCGCTCGCAGCTCCGCTTCGACCAGCGTCTCCTGTCCTTCCTTCGCCCGGAGAATCACGATGAGCGTAACGGCATCCTTCGGCAGG
>WNGP01001509.1_pt1 | contig 19187 bp, 16 predicted proteins | sample 5407671 | NCBI WGS metagenome assembly WNGP01 (sample SAMN13153381, study PRJNA577476) | soil metagenome | isolation source: 40 cm soil or saprolite under Garry oak tree replicate 2 | place: USA:California | collected 2016-06-15 | reverse complement strand
CGATGTCCGCGCAATCGAAGTGGATGTCTTCCACCAGTGCACCGCAATTTTCGCAGTAAAAAATGACGTGTTCTTTTTCTCCAGGCGGGCGGCGCCGCTCAACCACCACACCGATCGTGTCCGGCGGCCGCTGCGGCGAGTGCGGCCCATTTGGTGGGATGAAGAAGGTTTCGCCTTCTCCGACGATATGGTCCACGATGCGGTCGCCTTCGCGGATGCGCACCTTAATGTTGCCCTTCAATTGATAGAAGTACTCCTCCGAATCGACGAGATGAAAATCGTTCCGCGCGTTCGGCCCCTTGATGACCATCACAAAAAAATCCCGTCCATCATAAAGATAACGATTGCTTACTGGCGGTTGAAATTTGTCGGCGTTTTGTTCGATCCATTTTTTCAGGTCAATGGGCGGTTGCACAGTCGTCATGCGAAGAGCGTATTTGGTGCCGCGCGCAGCGTCAAACCGCGGCGTTAGCTCTCGATGGCCCTTGGAAATCTCCAGCGGATAAGAGCATGATCAAAACGACCCGGCCGCCACCCGGCTCAAAATCGAGATTTATAGTTGAATGATTAGCCCGGGAGGGAATACTATCCGCCGCTCCGTGAAAACTCGCCGACTTTTTCTAATCGCAGGGACACTCCTGGTCGCAGTGATCATTTGCAGTTGCGAGGAGTATCCACCTTATGCGCCCGGTCTCTTTCCGCGCGCCGCTCCAGCGGGTTGGTGGAACGATGACGGTGCCTCCGGTGGGCCCAAGATCGTTGTGCATATTGGCGAACAGAAAGCTTACTTTTACAAGGGCAAACGTGTGGTGGGCGAATCGACCGTTTCCACTGGCAAACCTGGTTTTTCCACCCCGCCAGGTCACTATACCGTTCTCTCCAAAGACGCTGATCACGTCTCAACCATATTCGGCGATTACGTGGATGATTACGGCAACGTGGTTAGATCAAATATCGACGCGCGAAAAGATTCCCGCCCCAAAGGGACGCATTTCGATGGCGCTCGGATGCCGTATGCGATGTTCTTCAGGGGCGGCTATGCGATGCACCAGGGGTACGTTCCGCCGTTTGCCGCGTCGCATGGTTGCATTCGCCTGCCGAAAGACATGGCAAGACCGTTTTTCGAAAACGCCCCCGTAGGGACGCCGGTGACGGTAACAGAGTAGAGCTGACCGGACCTTCGTTCGGCGCCGCCTTGCCTCACTCTCAGGGAGGTTTTGTGCTACAATAACGCAACGGCATGAAGGGAAGCGTTATCGATGATCAACGCACCGGCGCTGTGCACTTGAGCGCCGGGGAACTGCAACGTTACTCGCGTCATCTTATCATGCCTGAAGTCACAGCCGAAGGGCAGCGACGGCTAAAGGCGGCGCGCGTTTTGTGCATCGGCGCCGGCGGACTCGGGTCCCCGGCCGCGCTCTATCTCGCGGCAGCCGGCGTCGGGACAATTGGAATTGTCGATTTCGATGAGGTCGATCTTTCGAATTTGCAACGACAGATTCTTCACGGAACAAAGGACATCGGCCGCGACAAATTGGAATCGGCGCGGGACCGGCTCCGCGACATCAACCCGGAGATCGAGATCGAATTGCACCAATGCCGTTTCTCCAGCGAAAACGCTACGCAAATTGTGTCGGAATACGACATCGTCGTGGACGGCTCAGATAATTTCGCCACGCGCTATCTGTCCAACGACGTCTGCGTTTTTGCGCACAAGCCAAATGTGTACGGCTCGGTATTCCGGTTCGAAGGACAAACGACTGTGTTTGCGTCTCACTTGGACGGTCCCTGCTACCGCTGCCTTTTTCCGGAGCCGCCTCCACCAGACGCCGTGCCGAACTGCGCGCAAGCGGGCGTGCTCGGTGTTTTGCCGGGGATCATCGGCATGCTGCAAGCGATTGAGACGATCAAACTAATTGTGGGCATCGGCGAGCCGTTGATTGGACGCCTGCTCCATTTTGACGCGCTCAAGGTTAAATTTCGAGAGCTTAACCTGCGACGCGATGCTCAATGTCCCGTTTGCGGCGAGAACCCGACAATCTTTTCGCCGATTGATTACGACCAGTTTTGCGGTGTGCGGGAGGATGAGACGATTCCTGCAATGTCCGCGCACGAGCTGAAGCGGAAGATGGATGCGCGCGAAGCATTCGAACTGATCGATGTGCGGGAGCCATTCGAATACGAGATCGCACGGATCGATGGCGCGAAGTTAATTCCACTGGGAGAAATCGCTGAGCGGGCGGACGAACTGCAACGCGAGCAGACGATCGTGATCCATTGCCACAGCGGCGGGCGCAGCGCCGAGGCGGTGCGACTGCTACAGCAGCGCGGTTTTACCAACGTTTACAATCTCAAAGGCGGCATCGATGCGTGGTCGGACGAGATCGATCCAAGCGTGCCGAAATACTGATCTCAAAAGCGATAGCCAGGCTGAAGCCATGGCGTACTTGCAATTATTTCACCACGACAGCCAGTTGTTTAGCGCTGGGGACACCGTGCCATTGAGCTAACAATTCCCCATTGCGCCCGAACACGAAGACGCAAAAGTCCGTTGCTCCTGCTGGCTCGCCCAACTGCGACGACCCGCTTCCATCGAAGTCAGTTACGGTAAAGATGTCTGTTCGCGCGTCGCGCGCGATTTTTTTCGCGTCGTATCGAGTCTGAAGTCGCCTCGCCTCTTCGTTGACGCGATGCCGCACGAATGCTGTCGCGATCCTGCGCCCGATCGCAATGTGCCTCCTGATGAAACGAATAATCGTAATCATCCTGTAATCCGGGTTGCCCAGACAATAATCGGGCACGCGGTCGCCCACGGCGCGCGCCTTTTCCCAATCGGCAGTTGTGGCGAGCACCAACACAGTCACGTGTCCATCAGCGGTGGAGAGCTTGTTGCCATCAATATCGACAAAACTGAGCGAATAGGTCGTTCCGCTTGAAAGTGCCCCGCGCAGAATGGTAACCGAAAGAAAAAGTGCAATGGCCGCAAAGAAAAAGAATTGAAGTGCGCGCAGGTTCACAAGCGAGAATAAATTAGACAATAACCGATTCAATGAATTAGCGATTAATGGAGTGAAATCACGCCTCGAAAAAGTAAAGGAATTGCAGGACCGCACGAAACGCTTTGCAGTCGCTATCGTCCGATTTTTCTCGCGATTGCCACAAACCGAGGCCGCAAGGGTAATCGGACGCCAATTACTCCGTGCAGGTACCGCCGTTGCGGCAAACTACCGCGCGGCTTGTCGTGCTCGATCCGCCGCGGATTTCATTTCGAAGATTAGCATCGTTCTGGAGGAAGCTGACGAAACCCTGTTTTGGCTCGAATTACGGGTGGATGCAGACATCATCGAATCACCATTGACACCAAGGCTCACTGCCGAATGTCATCAACTTCTCAAGATATTCTCGGCGTCACTCGCCACCGCAAAAGCTAATCGCTAATTCACTGAATCGTTAATTCGTTAAATGATGAAACATTATCGCACCGCGATCGCTTGGGTTTGGTTGTCGATCTTGTTCATCTGTGGTCTGGGTGCGTGCGATCGGATCGGGACTTCCCGCTACGCGCAGTTGATGCAGGATGCAGACAGCAAATCAGCCAACGGAGATTTTGCGCGCGCGATCAACTTGTACGAAGCCGCACTCGATGACAGTCCACGTTGTGCTGAGATCCACTACAAACTGGCTCTTCTTTATGACGATAAATTGAACGATCCCGTCAGTGCGCTCCACCATTTCAAACGCTATCTCGCGTTAAGTCCAAACGGCCCTCACGCGAACGAGGTCAAAAAGTCGATAAAGCATGACGAAATCGCCGCGCTGACAGCGCTGTCTGGAGATTCGGTTATCCCGCGATCGGAAGCGGCCCAGCTGCGCAACGAAAATCTAAATCTGCGCAAAGAGCTTGAAGCGCGCGCCGGATCTTTGCGGAGTGCACCGGAGAAATCACAGGCAAATGACGCAAGCTCAAAGAAAACCGCGGCGAAGAACGCAGATCGAACCTATGTTGTGCGATCGGGCGACACGCTCTTCTCCATTTCGCGAAAATTTTATAAATCGCCCAAGCATTGGAAAAAGATTCTCGAGGCAAACAGAAAAAATATCCGCGACCCGAAAAAGCTTACGGTCGGTCAGACCCTGGTTATTCCGTAAGACTGAGTTAGATGAAATTGTAGCCACCTGAAAGCGCCGCAGGCGTGGAAGAACGTAGCCCCGGGCGTCAGCCCGGGGTTGGCGACATCAATGGCGGTCAGCCCCGGAGGGGCGAAAGAAAACGCCGAGCAGCTGACCTTGCCATGGAACCAGCAAGGCCGCTGCGCGCGCACGGTCGGTCGCGATGGCCTCGAGCGTGCTACGTGGCGCAATGAATGATGGCTCCAAGCCGAGCTCTTCAGCTGATTTGTCGCGCCGGCGCCGCAGCTCGTCTGCGCGCCGCACTGTCTCGGCAGTTGGCCGAGTTCCAAAGCGCCTACGCAACACCGGCCACTCCGATTCAGGCGTTGCCAGCGCGATTTGGGCTGCCTCCTGAAACGTCTGACGCCGCCGGTGCGAAAAATGTTCGTAATCAGGCACGCTTCCTGAAGCAAAACTGACAGCAGCGTTCAAAAGCTTTTCATTCTGTAAGATGTGAAATGGCGGGCGATCTGCCATCTCCGCTTCTCTTTCGCGCCATTGCCAAAGTGCCCGAAGCACAGCAGCGGCACGCCCCTGAAGCGTGCCAGATCCAGGAATGCGCCAAGGCTCGTCCCGCTGGCGGACGCGCGCGACAGTTGCCTGCTCAATGGCGCGTTGACACGATTGCCGCAACCAATCCCGGCGCTGGAGCCGATCCAGTTCGGCTTCCAATTTTTCGGCAAGCGACACCAGATAATGCACATCGTTAATCGCGTATTCCGCCATTCGAGCCGGCAACGGCCGTCTTGCCCAATTCGCTTTCTGTGAACCCTTCGGAAGTTCCAAGCCAAAGTAGCGTTTCACCAGCGCAGCGAGACTAAATTCGCGAATACCCAGCAGACGCGCTGCGATCATTGTGTCGAAGATTCTCTGCGCGGTGAAATTCAAGCCGCGTCGCATCATTCGCAGATCATAGTCGGCGCCGTGCAAAACAATTTCCCTCAGTTCGAGCGCCCGCCGCAGTGCCTCCAGATCGAGTCCAGCGAGCGGATCGACAATGAAGTCGTTGCAGCTACCCCGAAAGCCTTCGGGGTTGGCCGCGGCAGGCGCACTGATCTGAACCAGGCAAAGTTTCTCCCGGTACGAATGCAAGCTGTCTGCCTCAATATCGATGGCAACGCGATCGGCAGCCTCGATCTTCTTGAGCAACTCAGCCAACCGGGCATCGGTCGCGACAAGATTGGATTGCAATGACGAATGAGGAATGTCAAAATCCGATTGACGATGAGCTCGCTTTAATGGCTGCTTCGTCATTTGTCTGCCACGCCGAAGCTCAGCAAAGGCGGGAGCATTTGGGCTTCTTTCGTCATTCGTCATTCGTGCTTCGCCGCTTATAAGCCATGTAAAACGCGGGTAGCAACTCCACGTTTACGCGGCTTCGTCATTTTCAGGAAATCATTTCAATCCGCTGAGCAACAATTCCGCATTGGTCTTCGTCACGAGGAGATTATCGATCAGTTTTTCCATCGCCTCGAGAGGTGGAAGCGCTGCCATCGTTTTGCGCAACATCAGCACGCGCTCCCATTCATCGGGATGATAAAGCAACTCCTCGCGTCTCGTTGCTGAGAGCAGCGGATGGATCGCCGGGTAAAGCCGCTTTTCCTGCAACGCGCGATCGAGATGCAACTCCATGTTGCCGGTGCCCTTGAATTCTTCGAAAATTAACTCGTCCATTCGGCTGCCGGTCTCGGTTAAAGCAGTCGCGAGCACCGTCAGGCTGCCGCCTTCCTCCGCATTGCGCGCCGAGCCGAAAAATTTCTTGGGCTTGATGAGCGCCTTCGCTTCCACGCCGCCGGACATGATCCGTCCCCTGCCCGGTTCCAGATTATTGTATCCGCGTGAAAGCCGCGTGATGCTGTCGAGCAAAACCACCACGTCATGTTTCGTTTCGACAAGACGCCTGGCGCGCTCCAGCACGATCTCGGCTACCTGCACATGCCGCTGCACGCTTTCGTCAAAGTTCGAATGATAAATCTGGCAATCGATTTCCCGCTCCAAATCCGTCACTTCTTCCGGCCGCTCGTCCACTAAAAGCAGGATGAGCACAATGTCCGGATGATTTACCCGGATCGCTTTCGCGATTTCCTTGAGCAGGATCGTCTTGCCCACTCGCGGCGGCGCGACGATGAGGCCGCGTTGCCCGCGCCCAAGCGGCGCCAGCAAATCCACCGCGCGCGCGCTGATGGAGTTTGTCTTGGGATTTTCCAGAATAATCCTGCCTTGCGGAAACTGCGGCGTTAGCTTGTCAAAGTGCGTCGGTTCCGTCCACTCCTCGGCCGGCTGGCCTTCGATGTGTGTGACCTTATCGAGTGAGAGAAACTTTTCGCGTTGAACCGGCAATCGTACGGTCCCGGCAACCTTTTGCCCGGGCCGCAGGTGATGTTGCTCGATGAGGGCGCGCGAAACGGCAACGTCCTCGGGCACAGGCAAAAAATTCAATTTGGGCCAGCGCAACATCGCAAAGGAATCGCTCACTTGGTCGAGAAAACCCTCTGCGGTAACCGTTCCGCCGCCGGCTAACGCGGCGCGGACAATATCGAGGATGTGGTGATGGCGAGAGCGAGCGGGATGCAAATACAAATCCAAATCACGCGCCAATGCTTTTAGTTTTTGGTCCGGAAACTCTTGCAGCTCATTTAAATCAAGCGAGTGCGCTGCTGTAGCGGCGGCCGTGTCGGCCGCATCTTTCCCGTGTGCAGGCGACACGCCTGCCTCTACAGTTTCCGTCTGCGAAAGCGACGTCTCTAGCTTTTCGTCCATGATTGCCTTTGCCATAATGCGACGAGAAACTGCGCCTGTTCGGCAAGCGCCGCTCGATCGCTGTTATTCCAAGCGACGTGACCTCCACGTGTGATTTTTTCCTCCAGTGGCATTTGTGAGTTGATCATCTGTTGAGCTTCGGAGGCTTTAATCGACATCCGCTCCATCAAGCGGCTTAGCTGCACCTCGTACGAACAGGCCACCACCACCACTCGGTCGCACAATGTTTCACCGCCGCTTTCATAAAGGAGTGGAATATCAGCAAAGAAAAAATCGGGAGAATTGCGATGCCTTTCCGCCTCGGCCCTCCATTGGCGGCGAATCCGCGGATGGAGGATCCGCTCAAGCGCACGTTTCCTGGTTGCGTCGCCAAATATTATCGCTCGAAGTTTCGCTCGATTCAAGGCTTCATCACTTGAAAAGATCCCGCTCCCGAACTCGGCTCGAATTTCCTGTTTCACCTCAGGAAGCTCAACGAGAGCGTGCGCCGCTTCGTCGGCATTGAAGAATTTCGCTGCGGGAAGAATCTCACGCAGACATCCGCAAAACGTGCTTTTGCCAGTGCAAATTCCCCCGGTGATTCCGATTGCAGGCATGAACTGAACCTCACCGTGGCATAAGTAACACGCAGAAAACTGAACGTCGTGCAGTCATAAACGGGCAGAGTGTAGCGAAGACCGGCAGCTTTGCGATGCCTGAAATGCGGGTATCATGCAGAGCTTATGACGCAGCAAGTTTTGTCAGGAAAAATTGGCTTGGTGTTCGGCGTGGCGAACAAGCGCAGCATTGCCTGGGCGATCGCGAAGGCATGGGCCGGCGCGGGCGCGCACTTGATTTTTAACTACCAGGGCGAGCGATTAAAGGAAAACGTCGAGGAGCTGGTCGGTGAATTCGGGGAAAAAACGCCGTTGTTCCCCTGCGACGTTTCAAGCGACGATGAGATCAGAGCATTTTTCGAAAGCGTGCGGAACGAAACCGATCGCGTCGATTTGATGCTGCATTCGCTGGCATTCGCGCCACGAGAGGCGTTGGAAGGCGATTTTGTGAGCACGACGCGCGAAGCGTTCCGTGTCGCGCACGATATCAGCGCTTACTCGCTGGTGACGCTCACGCGTGAAGTAGCGCCGCTGATGACCAACGGCGGAAGCATCGTCGCGATGACTTATTACGGGGCGGAAAAGGTCGTGCCGCATTACAACGTGATGGGCGTAGCCAAGGCCAGTCTCGAAGCGAGCACGCGCTATCTTGCCTACGATCTCGGTCCGAAAAAAATCCGGGTAAACTGCATTTCCGCTGGGCCTGTGCAAACGCTGGCCGCCCGTGGAATCAGCGGGTTCACGTCGATGTTGAAGCATTATCAGGAACGCGCACCACTGAAGCGCAGTTGCGATCCCGCCGAGCTTGGCGCCACTGGAGTTTTTCTCGCCAGCGACGCTGCCGCGGCGATTACCGGGCAGGTCATCTACGTCGATGGCGGTTACCAAATAATGGGCATGTGACAGTCTCTTTCTCTTCCTCTTACTCTTGCTCTTGCTCCATATGATTGCTCGCATCTGGCATGGATGGACGAAACGAGCGGACGCGAAGGCATACGAGGAAATGTTGCAGACCGAAATTTTTCCGAGCATCGCGGCGCGAAACATCCAAGGGTATCATGGCGCCGAATTGTTCATCCGCGAAGATGGCGATGAAGTGGAATTCGTCACGCTGCTGCGGTTCGATTCCATGGATGCCGTGAGAGAATTTGCCGGTGCGGACGAAAGCAAGCCTGTGATTTTCCCAAAAGCCGAGGCGCTCATCGCGCGAATGGAGCGAGCGCGACATTATCGCGTCGCAATTTAGTCTCGTGCTCATGCTCGTGCTCCTGCTCCTAATCAGCTAGGTTAGATCCATCGCGAGCATGAACACGAGTCTGGCCGAACAAAACCCGCACCTGCCTGAAGGTTCTCACGCAATGAGCCGGTTTCTATACAAAGCTGCCGTGCTTGCGGTTGCCTTGACGAACTCATCGCTATGTTACGCTGGCAACGAGGACTTCAGCGTAAAGAAGATTTTTACTTCGCCAAGTAGCCATCACGATCTCGTTGTTGTCGCCTATCCCTCACCGATTGGAGCGAAGAATCCGCCGCTTGAAAAAATCGGTAAATTCCTGAACGGGATTTTTGTCGAAGCGACGAATCTGGCCCACACGGTTTACATGCGAGAGTACCACGGCAACGGGTGGATTTTGGACCAAGCGGACCATTGGATCGCTAGCCGATACCTTTGGGCGGCTGACGAGTTCGGTCTGTTCGTCGCCGATGCGGAAACAAACACGATTCTTTTTAATAACGTTCTTGAGGCTTACGCCAAAAATCCTGCTGCCGACGAATGGGTCGCTATCAGATTCCGGCCAAGCGCCAGAATTCAGGAATACTTGGAGGAGAAGTTCCAAGACAGTTTGTTGTTAGTTGATCCAGCGCATATGGCAGCACAATCCCCTCGTGATCTTCCGGAAGATTCGTTGGCGCACGTTAAATCGATGCGAATCGATGGAGTCGCGCTTGCTCCACCTGAGTGGGCGGCCGACGGCTCACGATTCGCCGTTCTTGTTTGGAAAAACGGAGCAGTGGCCGCAGTTCAGTACGATACTAACCTGCGAGAGACAGCAAGAACTGCGATTGACCTACAGGTTGACCGGGAGACCGCTTTATCAGTTTGGCTCAAAAAGGATTTGGCACCCGCGGCCAAAAAAATCTTGTCCGACCCTAGAACCTTTCAATCTGCAACGGCCAGTCCGTCACCCTAGCTACTGCAACCGACGTGTTGGTAACGAATGCGGCTTTGCCGCCTGACATTTGCACCTTCGGCGATTGTTCTCCCATCGTCTTGAGGACAAGCTGATACATCATTGGCAACCCCGAAAGCGGTCGGGGTTGCCCTACAACTCAGGCGCGCGACGTTGGTCTGTATGCAACTCGCTTCGAAGCTCCGAGAAGTCCTGGGCAACGACATTGTCGTTAATGATCCGGACACGCTCGCGGCGCACAGCGGCGATAAATGGTTCGCCGCACATCAGCCGCAAGTTGTCGTCTTCGCAAGATCGACAGGTGACGTGAGCAAGCTGCTTCAGTTCGCGTCGCGTGAAAAAATTCCGGTAACAGCGCGCGGCGGCGGCTTCGGCTACGTGGGTGGATGCGTGCCGGTTCGCGGCGGGATCGCCCTGTCCCTTATGCGGATGAACCGGATTAAGGAAATCAGTTTTGCCGATGCGGTGGCGATCGTTGAACCCGGCGTGTTTACTGCCGAACTGAAATCGGCAGTGCGCGCGCAAAAATTATTCTATCCGCCAGATCCGGCGAGCATGAAAGATTGCACCATCGGTGGAAATGTCGCCACGAATGCGGGCGGCCCGCGCTGCTTGAAATACAGCGTGACGCGCAATTATGTGATCGGTCTGGAAGTGGTGCTCGCCAACGGCGACGTGCTGCGCGCCGGCGGGCGCGTCCACAAGAATAAAACCGGCTTCGATTTGATCGGTCTGTTTGTGGGCTCGGAAGGCATGCTCGGCGTGGTCACAGAGATCACGCTCCGTTTGCTCTCGCTTCCTCCCGCACGCGCTACACTGTCCGCTGCGTTCGCCGCGGCCACACAAGCCGCCGAAGCAGTGCAGGCGATTTTTGCGGCGGGATTTCTGCCGTCTTCATTGGAGATCGCCGATCGTTTCACACTGGAAGCGGCGCGACGCGATCTGGGCAAAATGATCGTCCCCGAGGGAAACGCGCATCTGCTGGTCGATCTGGATGGGCAAGAGGAAAGCGTCCGCAGCGAGTCCGCAGCGATTCGCGATTTGCTCGAGAAAAGAAAACCGAACACGCTCGAGATAGCAACCGGCGAAGCAGATTGCGAAAGGCTCTGGGCATTGCGCCGCCAGTTCAGCAATTCACTGCGCGCCACGGGTCTCACAAAGTTGAACGAGGATGTCGTCGTGCCGCGCAGCCGCTTAGTCGATCTGATGGAATTCGCGGAATCGCTGCAGGCAAAACACGGGTTCCCGATCGCGTGCTTTGGTCATGCCGGGGACGGCAACATTCACGTCAACATCATGGCAGACCGTTACAATCGCGATGCCGCAGTGCGCGAGAGAGTCGAGCGCGCACTCGACGATCTTTTCGCCCAAGTCCTGACCTGGGGCGGTGTGATTACGGGGGAGCACGGAATTGGTCTCGCCAAAAAACGGTGGTGGCCGGATGCGACCAGTGAGGTCGCGCGCAATCTGCACCGCCGGCTGAAACAAATTCTCGATCCAAACGACATCTTGAATCCGGGAAAATTTGTTTAACCAAGAAGATCGTGCCCGCGAATCACACAAATTGACGCGAATAAGGAAAGGATATTTTTGTTATTTGCGTGTATTCGCGTTATTCGCGAACGGATCTTTTTGGTTGACGAATCCAAATTCGCATTGAGATTCGGCGAGCATTTTTTAACGGCGCATCTGAATTGGCCGCGACTGACGCGCATCCGCGTCCTCGTGAACGAACCAATAAGAAAGACCTACGTCTTTCATTAGCGCTGCCTTGGCACCACAAATGAAACCTGGAAAATTTACTCACACGATCGCGGTCATCCTTTCGTCGATCACGTCTCTTTTCGCCCATGGAACGCCTTCAAAAGCGGAGCCTGCGAAAACAAAGTTCAGCAAGAAATCTCAGAGATCAGGAGACGACCGTTCGTTCGATGTTACTTCACTCGCGTTCACGCCGGGGCAGTTGGCCAAAAATGCGCCTGAGCCGGGACAGCGTTTTCCGTGGAAAAGGGAGATCGTAACGACGGTGTTCTGGGTCGGCGAGAAACCAGCCGGTAACAATCCGATCCCTAATCGCACAAGCTCTTGGGACAAAGATTGGACCAAAAACTATGGCGGGTTTGACGATCCTGATACCGCCCATCGCAGCAATTACATTCCTGCAAAATTCACGCCCCGACTAAATCCATTTTACTGCGCGCTTCCCTACAACGACAAAGCGAGGGAGGGCCATCGACCCGAAGCGCCGCGCGTTGTTCCATGGTTCAACGAAGCTTATCAAGGCCCCGCTGTTTCGACTTGCAAAGGGCGCTGGATCGCTATCCGTAAGGGAAATCGAGTAGCTTACGCGCAATGGGAAGATGCCGGGCCGTTCCGCACCGATCACTGGCAATATGTGTTTGGTAACGAACGGCCAAAACCTAATCTCAACAAAGGCGCCGGCCTCGATATCTCGCCCGCTGTCCGCGATTACCTCGGGCTACAACCAACGGATGTGACCGATTGGAGGTTCGTGGATTTCAGTGAAGTGCCGCGTGGGCCGTGGTCAACGCTGGGCGAAAACAATACTTTCGTCATCAACGATCGGAAAAAAGGCGCGGCGCTGGTCGAAAAGCTGGGCACAATCGCACACTGAACGCGCAGTAAACGTGTCGCGTTCCGCGTGCTGCTGGGGAGCGCAGGCTGCCAGCCTGCAGGTCTCGGCAGCTTGCCGAGACCGGGAATTGATTACCACTCGAGCTATGCGCGAAAAGATGTTGCCGGCAGGGCTGCCGGCAACTACAGGCTGGCAGCCTGTGCTCCCCAGACCGCCCCGAGACGCATGCGCTTAGCCAATCCGCGCAATCTTTCGGTCGAAATCGATTCGAAACGTAAATGGAAACGCGTTGCCGAGTTCATTCTGTTTCTTGTGCGATCTTCATCGCAGCGACTTTCAGCCTCGGTGTTTCAATTGGAGCGGCCGCAGAGAGCGGCACTTTGCTCACCGGAAAGGCCGCGATGGGCGATTGGACAAGTGATGCGCCCGGAGTGCGGCGCAAAATCACCATCACCGACTTGCCCGCGCCGAGTTCAAATATTTTGGCAATTAACCGGGCGCACGTCGTCGAGCGGCCAGCAGGCGCACAGCTTCGTGTGCCGCCGGGTTTTACGATCGAATTGTATGCTGGCGGATTTCGTGATCCGCGATTTCTGCTCACCGCGCCGAATAGCGACATCTTCGTTGTAGAGAGTCGCGCCAATCGAATCAAGGTGTTGCGTGACACGAAGCACGCCGGTCAACCAGACGTCACTGAGATCTTTGCAGAGCAGGGTTTAAACAAGCCGTTCGGGATTGCGTTTTATCCGCCGGGTGACGATCCCCAATTTTTGTACGTGGCGGATACCGACGGCATAATTCGTTTCCCCTACCGCAACGGTGATCTGAAAGCGCGCGGACCGGCGGAAGACTTGGGCGCGCATCTCTCTGCTGGCGCGGCGCGCCTGCGCAGCGGCGGCCACTGGACGCGCGACATTGTTTTTTCACCCGATGGCAAAAAAATGTATGTCTCAATCGGTTCACGCTCGAATGTTTCCGACAGCGCTGCGGAAGCCGATCGCGCCCGCATTTTCGAGTTCAACCCCGACGGGACAGACCGGAAAGTTTACGCGTGGGGAGTTCGCAACGCCGTCGGAATCGCATTTCGACCCGGCGCAAACGAGCTGTGGATGAGCACAAACGAGCGCGACGAAATCGGCGAAGATTTGCCGCCGGACTACATCAGTAGCGTGCGCACCGGCGGCTTTTATGGCTGGCCGTGGTTTTACATCGGCAACCACCCTGACCCGCGCCACAAAGGAAAACATCCTGAACTCGCCGACAAAGTGATCGTTCCCGATGTGCTCGTGCAGGCGCATTCCGCCACGCTTAACGTGTGCTGTTACACCGGTGACCAATTCCCCGCCGAATACAAAGGCGACATCTTCGCTGCCTTCCACGGTTCATGGAACCGGATGAAACGCACCGGTTACAAAGTGGTGCGTGTGCCGTTCGACCACTCGACCGGCAAAGCGCGCGGCGAATACGAAGATTTCGTGACTGGCTTCGTCACGCCCGAAGGCAAAGTCTGGGGTCGCCCGGTCGGAATCACCGTCGCCAAAGACGGCAGTCTTCTTTTCAGCGAAGACGGCAACGGCACTATCTGGCGTGTGGGCTACCGTAGATAATTCGAAAGTCGTTAACCTAGCAAAAGAACATTGCTGGTCGCGGCGTTGCGCATAATCTGCTTTAGCGCGGCATGAAGATTGGTTTTGCTCAAATTAACCCGACCGTCGGGGATTTGAGGGGTAATTGCGACTTGATCATCGGCGCCTATGAGCGTCTTGCGGCTGCGGGCGCGGAACTAATTCTGACGCCGGAACTGGCCATCACCGGCTATCCGCCACAGGATTTGGTTTTCAAATCGCGTTTCGTTCTGGAGAACCTTGCGATCCTGGAAAAGCTGCATTCTCGCGTTGGCGAGGCAGCGTTGCTGGTCGGTTTTGTCGATCGCAACGAAGGACGGGGCAAGCCGTTTCATAACGCCGCCGCTCTGCTCGAACGCGGCAAACCGTTAAGGAAAGCGCACAAATCGCTTCTACCCACCTACGATGTTTTCGACGAAGACCGTTATTTCGAGCCGGCCAGCCGTGTGGAGCCGGTTGATGTCCAGGGAAAAAAAATCGGCGTGACGATCTGCGAAGATATTTGGACTGAACATTACCTGCCGCGACCGCTCTACGACGTCGAACCAGTGGGCAGTCTGGTGGAACAAGGCGCAGAGATCATCGTCAATCTAAGCTCCTCGCCGTTTAGCTTGCATAAACCGGCGATCCGATACGAGATGGTGGCGGGGCTCGCACGCGCTCATCAACGGCCAATCTGTTACTGCAATCTGGTCGGCGGCAACGATCAACTTGTGTTTGATGGCAATTCCTTCGCGGTGAATGCCGCTGGCAAGTTGATCGCGCAACTGGCTGCATTTCGTGAAGACGAAAAAGTCGTCGATACGGATTCAACCGCCGCAATTGAATTTCACGAAGGCAAAACGCCGAAGGAACTTTTCGCCGCGCTTTCTCTGGGAGTTCGCGATTATTTCCGCAAATGCAATTTTCATTCCGCCGTAGTCGGCCTCAGTGGCGGCGTTGATTCCGCGGTCACGGCTGTGATCGCGGTTGATGCGCTGGGCGCGGAAAACGTGACCGGAGTTTCGATGCCCAGCCCATACTCATCGCGCGGCAGCATCGATGATGCGCGCGCGCTGGCGCGCAATCTCGGAATTAAATTTCTCGACATTCCGATCACCGACGCGTTCAGAGATTTCAAATCACAGTTCAAAGAAATTTTTAAAGGTCTGCCCGAAAACGAGACTGAGGAAAATATGCAGCCGCGCCTGCGCGCGATGACCTTGATGGCGCTCTCGAACAAGTTCGGTCATCTGTTGCTGACCACTGGAAACAAGAGCGAACTCGCCGTCGGCTATTGCACAATTTACGGCGACATGGCCGGTGGACTGGCTGTGATCAGCGACGTGCCGAAAACAATGGTTTACGAGTTGGCGCGCTGGATAAACCGTGACCGCGAGATCATTCCACGATCCACAATCGACAAACCGCCCAGTGCTGAGTTGAAGCCGAACCAAAAAGACCAGGATACGCTGCCGCCGTATGAAATTCTCGATCAGATCTTGCAGCTTTACGTCGAAGAAAACCTGAGCGCCCGCGACATCATCGCGCGCGGGTTCGACGAGAAAACCGTGCGCTGGGTGCAGCGCCGGGTCGATCTCAACGAATACAAGCGCGAGCAAGCTGCGCCCGGAATAAAGGTAACAAGCCGCGCCTTTGGACTTGGCCGCAGAATGCCGATCGCGCAAAGATACGTCGATTAACAGATATGTCGCTGAGCGGAAAACACGCGCTGATCACCGGGAGCTCCCGTGGCATTGGTCGAGGAATCGCCCTCAAACTGGCCGACCACGGTGTCAACGTAGCAGTTCACTACTATCAAAACGAGGCCGCCGCCTTGGACACGCTTGCACAGGTGCGCGAACGAGGCGCCGATGGCTTCGTGGTCCAAGCGGACGTGTTGGATTCCAAACAGATCACCCAGATGTTTGGCAAAGTTAAAGCCGAATTCGGTAAGCTCGATATCTTTGTCAGCAACGCGCGACCCGAAGCAGCGGCGTTCTTTTATCCGCCGATGGACATCACTCTCGAACAATGGAACGCCGCGTCCGATTCGCAGGCAAAAGCGTTCCTCGTCGCTGTGCACGAGGCGGTTCCACTCATGGCTAAGGGGGGAAGAATCCTCGCGATCACTTACGCCCAGGGAAGCCGCACTGGCGGAGTGCAATCCTGGGTCGGCATGGGTTCAGCCAAGGCCGCGCTCGAGTCCCTCGTGCGGTACTTCGCGGTAGCTCTCGCCAAACGCGGTATCACAGTGAATGCCATCAGCCCCGGATGGACCGAGGACAGCGTATTGAATTCGCTGCCCGAGCAGGTTCAGGAACTCATCCGAAATTGGCACGCGCGCGGATGGACTCCAATGGGCCGGCTGGGAACGCCCGAGGATATTGGGAATGTTGCGACGCTCCTTTGTTCAGAGCAAGCCGCCTGGATAACTGGGCAAGTGATTTACGCCGATGGCGGCGCGTCGTTGATGAATCCCGAGGTTCCGCCAGAGATCCAGCTGGGTTGATTTTTGGGTTGAGCAGATGGCTTAGAATCTGTATCTAGTCAGGCTCGGCCACGTGCAAACGATCATCGCGCTTCTCTTTTGCCTACTACTCGGCGTGATGGTGAAGGCGCAGGGTTGGTTCGCGTTGCTGTGGCTACCACTTGGGTTCGTTATCGGCCTGTTCGTCACTGCTCAGATTGCGCTCCCGATACTGTTGGGCTTGCCTCGCGCGATTCACCTGGTGTCGAGTGGAGAGATGCGCGCCGCGGTATATCGGCGTCTGCTGTTCTCTCCGGTTCTTTGGATTGTGCATTTGTCTGTGATCCTGTTCCTGGTCGGATTCTTCTGGCCGTCAGCGGCAGCGTGGTTCGAGACAAATGGCGCGTTGAGTGCCGGCGTTTGGCTTGGCGTTGTGGGTATCCTGCTGTCAGCACTCTCGAAGAGGTCTCGTGCAGATTTCCAGGCAGACTTTGACCGATCTTATAGGCAGTTTTACGTCCATCGCGACGCGCGTCGCCGGAGGCCTAACCGACGCCGAAGCTCAACTGTTCCCTCGTAGAAGGGGTTTAAGGGGACGCGATGAGTCCCCTTATTTTCTCTTGCCGTTAGGCGGAAGCGAGAAATTTTCCGGCCGGACCCATGGATGTTGTTGTTGCCTTCGACGAGGCCGAATCAGGGGTGCATGAAATGCACCGTGCAGGAATCGAACCTGCAACCCAGTGATTAAGAGTCACTTGCTCTGCCAATTGAGCTAACGGTGCAAAGACTAGGCTATTGTAGCATGAACGCGTGCCTTTGTGCTCCCAAAATCGGTAGCAGATTCGGTAGCATAAAATCTATCGTTCTAGGGAAGCACCGTTGGGTGCGCTGTTTCTGTTCGTGTTTGAAACACCATGCGCGCCGCGCCCAGGTATTGCAAGGTGTTCTGCTTTTCTCGCGGGTTGTTGTAGTCGCTCCGCGCGGTTGCGCTGGCGATCACGCGATCGAGCCATTTGACAAAATAGGCGGCGTCCTCCGGCGAGCGGGGTGCCTGCCGATTAACTGTTACGTAGATCGGACTTGTGCTGGCATAAGGATAAATGTCTTGCACCTTCGGGTCAGCGTGATCGTTCCATGCGCGCAGTACCAGCCAACCGCTGGCAGGAATCTCAACCTTGCCAGTGACATCGGCTTGTGTGCGCGCTCCCTCAAGCCGATGACTCGCGATCACCCGGCTGTTGAAGATCAACTCCAAGTGATCGATTGGGACAATAGAACGTAGAGATGCGTGGTACGGCAGTGTTGTCGCGTTGGTGAGTGTAATCTCATCACCTGGATGCTTGCTATCCACATCCAACCCCAGTAAGGGGCCATTAGTAACGAAAGTCCGACCTTGCTTCAGGCCTGAGTGTAGTTTTTTCGGCGTGGTCTCGCCCATTACGACTATGAATACCCGATTCACGCCCACCGGGCCGCGCAAGGAAGCGTAGTTCGCCATCGCATCAGTCCCCGCGCCGGCTGGCAAACGAAAACCAAGATTGAGCAGGCGATACCAAATGTCCGCTGTGGCGCGGTGATCGGAGAAACCCACGAGTTCATAATAATCCGCGTTGCCCAGGGCAACATCGGCGGGAAGAGCATTGGTGAGCTCCGGATCCTTCTCGGGGTTGACTGGGCTATCAAACGGATGAGCATACCCGACCAATCCATGTTGCGCATGCGCTAGGCTAGCGATCACGCCATTGTGTGGATATGGGCTGCTTAACGCACTTTCGCGATACGACGAAAAATCCGGAGTTAGGAAATGATCCGTCAGATCGAGGAGGCCCAGATGTCCCCAATAGTTGCTGTGAAATTCCTGCGCTTGCATCAGTAGCACATTGTCCTTACGCAACGGCCGGCGACTGAACTGCGCGATGTCTGGAATGCGTTCCTCCTTGTTGACGATTAGGTTATAGATGGCATCCAAGTGCTCGGCACGTCCCTGTTCGATCAGATTCTGAGAAGTGTTCCGATAGTGCCCGCCATAATTCATGTGCACATGCAGGTCCGCGCTGGCGAAGTGGCCGTATTGAGCTGGCAAGCGCAGCGGCTTGAGCGAGATCGTCGTCGTGTTGCTTCCTTCCGTGACGGGGACGCGTCGCTCTGCAATCGCGTAGTCGAGCCCGCGAGAAACCTGCAACTGCACGTCGCCAATCGGCAGCATCAGTGTGCATTCGCCTGGACAGAGGAAGTAGTGGTTTTCGAACGCCTGAAGACTCCGATCAAAGCCGTCGTCGGCATGCATCCAGGCATTATCGGGCGCATAGGCACGGCCGTCGGCAGCAAGCACACTCACTCGCGCTGGCACTCTCTTGCCATGCTCGTCCCGCACACTCAGCTTGAGCTGGCCGACCTCCTTTAAGTAATGCCGTTGCCTCGCGTTGATGCGAATTCGCGCGCCGCCAACGACCTCTTGGACCCAGAGCGACGTATTGCCCTCTTCGTTACTGATGTAGCCAACGTGGTTGCCATCGGGCGAAAATCGTGCGTGGGTACGATCGAACTCCCCAAAGGTCAACGGGAATGGCGAGGCACCCTGTATAGTGGTCAACCAGAGCTGTTGCCACTGGCGGCCATGATAACTACTGAACAGAACCCGGCGGCCATCGGGTGCGACTTGTGGCTGCGCACGCCACTCGGTTTCTTCACTAAAGACTTTTTTCAAATCTTCGGGCGCGTTGATTGACACTGACCAAATGTCGCCAGTACCGTAGGCCACTTCGCGATTCGACACGAACAGCAGGCGCTGACCATCAG
>WNGP01002046.1_pt1 | contig 19198 bp, 20 predicted proteins | sample 5407671 | NCBI WGS metagenome assembly WNGP01 (sample SAMN13153381, study PRJNA577476) | soil metagenome | isolation source: 40 cm soil or saprolite under Garry oak tree replicate 2 | place: USA:California | collected 2016-06-15 | reverse complement strand
CCGGTAGTGCGAATCCTTTGTACACCACTGTGTACAAGGACAAATTTTACTGGACCAAGGGTGGAAACGGGAGCCCGTGGGACATCCAGCTTTACGACAGCAAGTACATCTATCTGTGGATCACTGAGTACGTTTGGAGCAATCCGAGCAGCTACAAGAAATCCACGAACAACACAAACATGCCGTTGACCGCCCGTTGCAGCAAGGGCGGATTTCCTGGTTCCACGATTTACGTCAGCAACACCAATTACGACATACATACCGATTGCACCCATTACACAACGCACGGATTGAAAAAGGGAGTCAATCAGGTTTGGGGACCCTACAATCTCTCGTTCGGCGGAAGTCTGCCGAACAATATGCCCACACTGGTGGTCAGCTATCGTTACAACTGCAATACCAGCTACGGCAGTTGTGGTGACAAAGAGGAGTACTACTTGAGTCAAAAATATGGCCTGGTGCAATGGGTGCATTACACATTGATAAACGGGTCGTATCAGCAGCAGCAGAAGAGTGTGTTCAACAAGCTTTCAGCAGGTGCCACGTTCCCTAGATTTCAGTGCTTCTAGTTTGAAGACATTGAAATAGTTGTCAGTAAAAAAATAACTGCACCTTCAATTCGCGTTGGGGGTGCGCATTTCCCAGGTTAAGACAGGCGCCCGGCCCGGTAGAACCCCCGAGCCGAGCTGGGTGTCCTCTGAACGTAGGTCGATCGGGCTTCGGAACTCAGCAGGATCAGTTTCCTAGCCCCGTACTTAGCGCTCAGGAGGAGAAATGCAACACGGGGTACTTGCAATCGCTGCTGTAATCTTTACTTTGCCGGCAACGTTAGCAGCCGGAAGCCTCAAAATCGTTCCCACCACAACGTTGCGCGCGCAGACTTCCAACAACACCAGCGGCGCGAATTCGTTCCAATCCCAGAGCAATGGAAATATTGCCGCTGGCAACGCCAGCAAATTGGATATTCATTCGCTCTTGTATCCTGGAGCAAATACCAAGATCTACGCGCATCTGATGCCCTGGTTTGGCGATTCGCGCCACATGAATGTGGGATATCACTCGCAGGATCCAGCGCAAATCCATCGTCAAATCACGGACATGATCAGCCGCGGCATTGATGGTGTGATCATCGATTGGTACGGATTTCGAGATACCTTCAGCAATAAAACCACGCTGGCGGTAATGGCGGAGGCCGAACAACATCCGGGCTTCACTTTCGCCACCATGGTGGATAAAGGCGCGATAAAGTTGAGCTCCTGCCGAGGCTGTACGCCGCAGCAGGCGTTGATTGAACAAGTCCAGTACGTGGAGCAGACTTTTGTTCCGTCGCCCGCATATATGCGAATCAATGGGCGGCCGGTGATCACCAACTTTGATATCGACCTGCATTACACCGTCGACTGGAACGCGGTCAACGCAGCCACCAGTACTCATCCAGCCTTCGTTTTTCAACACAGTGGTGGTTTCACGCACACCGCAAGCGCAGGTAGTTATTCCTGGGTGATTGTGAACGTCACCGATTTTGGTATGAGCTATTTGACGAAATTCTATAAGACGGGTTTGACCCTGCCACTGAAGGAAACCATCGGAGCGGCCTACAAAGGTTTCAATGATACGCTCGCTTCGTGGGGACAAAATCGCATCGTGACCCAACGCTGCGGCCACACCTGGTTGCAGACCTTTAACGAAATCAACAGCTTCTACAACTCCACCAACCAACTCGATGCCTTGCAGTTGGTAACGTGGAATGATTATGAAGAAGGAACGGAGATCGAAACCGGTATCGACAACTGCTTCACCATGTCCGCAGGCATGGCTGGCAATTCCTTGCAGTGGAACGTGAATGCCTACGAGGACACGATCGACCACTATGTGGTGTACATCAGTAGCGACGGGGAGAATCTGATGCCGTTGAACACCATGCCACCGGGATCTCGTTCGTTAAACTTATGCAGCTATTCCTTGGAACCGGGCACTTACCAGGCGTTCGTACAAGCCGTGGGAAAGCCAACAATGAGAAATCAAATGTCGGCTGCGGTGAAGTTTGCAGCATGCTCAGCGAGCCCTCAGACGGCAGGAACCATCGCCTTGGGCGCCACACCGGCAGCTCTCAATGTGAGTGCAGGCAAGCCGGCGAGTTCGCTGGTGACGGTCACGCCGGTTTCGGGATCGTTCCACAATTCGGTTTCTCTGTCGTGCTCGAATCTACCCGCGGGAGCCGTCTGCTCGTTCTCGCCGCCGACGATCACTCCAGGAAGTCAAGCTGTCAGCTCCACCCTGACTATTTCCGCTGGCGTGGCCTCCTTGCCGTTCCACGATCGGAATAGCGACGGGAGGAGTTACGCTCTCCTTTTGTCTGGCTTCGGCATAGCGGGGTTGTCCATGGAACCTTCCAGATCGCGGTCAACGGAGATTCCGGGAATCAACACATCTCTACTTTGGTCACTCTCACCATCAAGTAGGCCAGGATTTGCGCTTGCTGGCGGCGTTACGGAGAGCCTTCCTAAAAATCTCCGAGCCGCCAGACGGGCCAGCCGAGGACGCAAAGGCAACCAGCGAGGCAATCTTCGCAGCCTGGATACCGAAGCCAGCAGGCCAAGCTGTTGCTGCAGATTGAACGTCCGCAGATACTGACGAATAATTTCCGGCATACTCATTCGCAGTGCTGCAGAAAAATTCTGGATCGCCATTTCCATCTGGCGTTCGGGATTTTCCAATAGAGCAATCATGGTGTCCGCCAGGCTTTTCACGTTCCCGGCCTGGTAGAGTTCAATCGCCAGGCCTTCTTCTTCTGCGAGCTGGCGAAAATCGTTGATATCAGAGGCCACAATCGGCACTCCGTAAGCGCAGGCCAGATGAGCCACACCGCTGGATCCGGCAGACGAGGAATACGGCATCACCGCGATGCTGGTACCTTGAAAGAGCTCGGCAATTTTGTCTTCTGGAACGTAACCAATAAATTCGATCTGGGGATGTTCACGGCATTGCCGCGCCATGGATTCCATATAGCCTGGCGCTTTAGGATGATCAGTCCCGCCCACGATTAATCGCGCTTGCGGAAACTTGTGCGCCACAGCTTCGAAAGCCTCCACCATCAGTTCCAAGCGCTTGTATGTGCCCCACTTGCCGAACGCCAGAATACGGTCCTCAGGATTGCCTCGCTTGGACAATGCCGGATACTCAGGCCGGCCGGACAAAATCCCGTGATTGCGCACGTACACTGCGCCTCGTCCATATTTCTCGCGAATGATGCTGCGATACGCCGGCAGCAAAACTGAGATGGAATTGGCAAACAGAAGTAATTGTGTCGCCATGAATCCTGCCGCGCGATACAAGCCGGGAAAGCGGACGCCGGCATCTTTCAGGTCCACCGTCTCCATCAGTTGATGAAGCGTGACGTGAGTATAGAAGCCGGACATTCGGGCCATTGCGGGGATTCCGATTCCGGCGAATGCGGGCAGCGGCTTGCCTCCGAAACTGGCGAAACCCAGATTGAACCACACCACGTCGGGCTTCAGCTGCCGGATCGCGAGCAGCAAGCGCCAGGGATTTGCCATGCTGTTAAACGCCCAGCAACGAATTACAGAAAATCCGTGCAATTCAGATTGTGGCGCGGGAAGATCGTCTCCCAGGATCGTGAGTGAAAGACCAGGAATTTCCTGGAGCTCAAGCGCGAGGTGGTACCCGTATTCGTTGAGTGCTTCACGGCTGGGTGGGAACGCGCTCACTAAACAAATATTCATTGGTTACCGGGCCTGAAGATCGCGTATCGAGAAAGTTTTCCCAGAAGAGTCAGATACTGTAAAGCCACTTTCACATCCGCTTTGCTCGCACCGGCGTGGCGCTGAGCGAATTGATACGGTATTTCCTTGGCTTTGCGAATCCTCCCTCTGACCAAGATTTCCAAAAGGATCTTGAAGCCCTGGGGTTGCAATTCAATTCCTTCAATGCACTCGCGACGCACTACGAAAAATCCCGCCAGTGGATCCTTGATCCGAAGCCCCGGCCTTTGTAGCGGCATGGTCGCCCAGGTGCCGCAGAGAGAGATGAGCTGACGCATCTTGTTCCAGTTGGTAACAGTATTCTTGGTCACGTAACGGCTGGCGATTGCGATATCGTTACCGCCGCGAATTGCATTCAACAGCTCAGGCAGAATTTCCGGAGGATGCTGCAAGTCGGCGTCGATCACGCCCAGCCAGTTCGCGTCCGTATGTTTCCATCCGCGGATCACTGCGCCGGCTAATCCGCGTTCCCCTTTCCGCACCAGCAGCCGAATTCGCGGATCACGAGCACCGTAGGCTTGCACCACATCTGCCGTTCCGTCCCGACTGTCGTCGTCCACTACGATCAGTTCGTAATCGATATTCACGGGCGCAAGGGCGGCTTGCATCCGTTGGAACAGGGTTGGAATGTTGCCCGCCTCATTCAGCGTCGGGATGACAAGCGCGAATTTCTCAGCTTGCGGGTTGGATGTCATAGCAAAGCAGAACCTGTGCTCCTCCTTGGATGGCCTGCGGCACGCACGCGTTGGTTCATGCAAACACCTGTTTCGGTGAGATTTAGCCTGTATATGGGATGCCGGTGAAAGTGGGAAAGTGACGGAGACGATGACTTTGCGATCAAGCTCGCCAGAGCCCAGGCCAGATTAGCAATATCAAACAGACGCCAGGGAATTGTAATCCAGTTGCGGACCTTGCAGCGGAACGCACTTTTGCAGTTTTTGTGAAATGGCCAGGCGAACTTCTTCCTCGGAACGCGCCTCAATCAAAGTTAAGCCTGCGATATCCCGCAAAGAGAGATACGAGCGACGATATTTATACAAGAAGTCCAAAGGGTACTCTGGTTTTCGTTCCCGGGCTGCCTGAGGGTCGGCATCCAGCAAATACGCGACGTCTGGACGTGGAACAAGTTTTATTATCACGCGTGCATAGGTTCTCGCCAGGGGATGCTCCAAAGGAAGAGTTGCGAGTTGATCGAAAATATAACGATCAAACACGATGATACGAGCTCCCTCGGCTTTGGTCTTCGCTACTACGCGCCTCAGATTAAGAGCGTCGAAGACAAAAAGAGCGGAGCGAGCCAAGATCAGATACCAGGCGCGGTTGTTTTTGTCATTGCGATTTACCGGCTTACCAGGCGCGCCGATACCGCCATCACTCTTCAGGAATTTGTGACTGAAACCTGCCCGCCATCGTGGAAACGCAACTACATTGTCCCAGAATGCCAGCCGCACGAAGGGAAGACCGGCGTCAATGAGCTGATTGCAGAGGTGATCAATCTGCGTGCTCTTCCCGGATCCATCCATGCCGGAAAAACTCAGCAAGACGTCCGGGCAGGATTCTGGTTGGGTCTCCTTAACCGCCGCTGGATTCAATGACTCCCCCATTACGATAGAAAATTTGCCTTATGACTCAGCGAGCGCCTGGCGGTTTCGGTGACGTACCCTTTGACAACGCAGCCACGGTTCCGATCGCTACTCCCGCACCTGCAATAACGCCCATCTTTATCAGAAACGATCGAACTTGACGTTGCTTTGCCGGTGCAATCGCAGCGCCAGCTGGTCGCGATGCTGCATTGCCGCTGAGTTTCCCAGCTTGAGCGGCGGCTGTTCCCGTGGGCTGCGGTGTGCTCCGAACTGGTGTCTGCGCCACTGCTGGCGTTGCCTTTTCCTGCTCGGTCTGCGGTTTCGTTGCCCCAGGACTGTCAGGCAAATGATTACGATTGATCAGTTCCTGAGATGCCTTGTCTTCCACGTCCTGGCGATCGGGATTTTCCGACTGCGGTTGTGTCTGGTTCGGCTCCTGCGGCTGCGCGGTTTGCGGTTGAGCTTGTGGCTGCTCAGCCTGGGCCGGCGTCTCTGCGGGCGCATGTTGTGCCAGCAGCATGGCTGGCTGCAGCCCCGACAGCAGGAATACCAGAATTACGCCGAGCAGTTTTTCCGTCCAGCGATTCATACCCACTCCTTGAGACTCGAGTCCCGACTTCCGATAAGCGCTATGCGACGGCTGGCTGTGGTGAAGCCTCGTCAGACAGCTTATTATCCACAGGCGCCACGCTGAAGCTCGATGCCGCCTCCGACACCGTGGGAAACATTTCAAAAATCTGATCCATCCGGGTGAGTTCCAGAACAGTTGCCGCCTCTGGCGAAATTCCCGCCAGCTTCACCGCACCGTCCCGTCGCGCGATTTTCGACATGCATTCCAGCAGCATATCTAATGCGGCCGTATCGATATCTTTGACGGCCGACATATCAACCACCACACGAGGTCTGTCGCGCCTGAGTTCGGGCTGCAGCGCACGCATAAAAGTGCGCGCTTCTTTAGCACTAACGCGTTCTGGCAACTTAATCACCATGATGGGCCCCCTTTTTGGTCACTTGCCGTCGGTAGCCGTGGCACAGAAGAGGTGGGCCTTCCGGCGCACTCAGTCGCCACGTCCAAACCGGCGGGTAGTCAATAAAGATGCTAATTGCGAGGAGCGGGTTACCAAATTTAAGCCGAACGTCCCGCTCGGTCCGAGCACGGATCGCGCTCTTCTACTCAACTGTCGAGAAGGAGAAGTAGTGCCGATTAAACGCGAATCACTGATCTCCACCTCGATGTCACGATTCAAATGAAACAGCTTCGACCCCTTTACTAGAGCATGTTGGACATTGAGACCCATGCCCAGATAAGTGCCGGGAAGCACACAACAGTCGTCCACGGTGGTGCCGCAGTCCACTTCGCACTGCCTTTCCACAGCGGTGGCGCCACTAATGGTGCAAGACGCTTCTATACAAGTCTCGGCGCCAATAAATGCCGGAGCCAGGATGGCGGCTGAGCGATCCACTCTGGCTCTCTCCCCGTACCAAATCCCTGAACGAACTTCACGGCCCACCGGACGCATGCCACATTGCCCGGAGAACGCGTCTTGCACCAATCGTCTGAAATCGGCTGGCTCTGCCAGAAGATTGGTGTATCCAGTGAAGCTGTACCGTTGGCGTTGCGGAATCAGCGCGCTGAGGCGGGTGCGAAATGAACCCGTGCCCTCCCGTAGCGGCGCAGCGTCCACCACCACCAAATCAAGAGCGGTGTGCCGGTTGTACACCTGAGTGAGTGGGCTGGCACTCTCCCGATGAAAACGCAGCAAATCGCGCAAATCAAGCTCGACATAAGGTCCGAGGCGAACTAACAGCAACGTTTCCACACCTTGATTCAGGTATTCGGAAACTACGCTATCCCAGGCCGGCCAAAACCCGGGGGTTGATCCGGTGCGGTAAAGAGAACCACTGGCACTGCTGGCGGTGCAACCCGGAAGCGGCCCTTCCGAGATGATCGAGATCCGTTGCGCCCCGAAACCGCGAAGCCGGGCTACAACTCGATCGATGATGCTTTGCCCGAGCACATCACAGGAACCTACCGGCGAACCCATGAGCAGTTGTGATGTGGCTTTAGCGTTGGCGTTGTTGTCGATGCGCTTGCGCGGTGCGCCCCGTCCGTCATCGGTCTCAGAGTGGCGACCACCAGCAATGGTTACGATTACACCAATGTTCACGTTGTCTTCGCCTTCATGGGCCTGTTTTGAACTCGTATGCAATTGCTGATGAACATCACGCGTTGGATCCGATGAGCTGCGGAGTGCCTGCGCTCGCCGCCGAGACCACTGCCACCGCGTCTTGTTGTTCTTCGTCGATCGCCACTTCCTCCCAAGCCTCCAGCAAGAGTGCCGGCGACAATTCCTGATCCTGCGCGCGGGAAGACTTCGACCGCTGGCGAGCCGTCTCCGGCTGTTTTGCTCCGTCCTGAGCTTCCGCCCGGGCGTATCCGAGCAACTCACGAATGCGCAGCTTGGCTTTGTGCAGTTGTGATTTTGAATTTCCTACGGAGCAATCTAGGAGCTGCGCGATTTCCTGGTGCTCATAGCCTTCGACTTCATGCAGCAGGAAGATTGTTCGATAGCCCGCGGGCAGTTCCTTGATCGCGCGTGCCAATGCGATGCGATCGACCGAGCCGGTTAGCCGGTCATCTTTACTTCCGTATTCGCGGCGGACCATCTTCGCGTCCTGGCTAAAGGGCTCGTCGAGAGAGACCTGACGCAATGCCTTTTTGCGGAAGTGCATCAACACAGTGTTCACTGCGATGCGATACAGCCATGTGGATAACGCGGAGTCGCCACGAAAAGTTTGTAACTTGCGAAAAACCTGCAGAAACGCATCTTGCGTTAAGTCCTCAGCTTCCGCAGTATTGTTGGTCATGCGCAGGCAGACGGAGTAAATCCTCGCCTTGTGGGCATAAAATAAGGATGAAAATGCATCGGAGTCGCCTTGCTGAGCTCGCCTTACTAGGTCAAGGTCCGTATCGAACCGAGGGGTGGAATCTGGGTGGCTCACTTGAATCTCCTTTCAACGGATCAGGCTCTTGGTCATGCGTCTTACAATAGGTGCGCTTGCATGGTTGAGAGTAGGTGGAGTAGCTGCTCCGGTCCATCCGGTGCACTCTGTATGGGTTTTGATAAGTTGCTGTACCACAGTGAAATGGGCGGAACCGCAATTAAAGTGCGTAAAAAGCAAATCGTGTGGCGAAACATACAGGGAAACCGCACGCAGAGCCCACGCAGAGCCAGCGAATGACCCTTTAGTCTGTAGCGTCCCTACAGTGTTTCCCGCGAGAAAAATACATAGCACTCTGGATTGGTCGGCGAGAAGCAGGTGGATAAAGTCCCACCTCGGACGTACACGGTTCAACTGATCAAAGAAACCGAAAGCGAGCGCTGCGGACCCGGGAAAGATGTGCTCACTCAAGTAATGGGAGATTGAGTGTGCGAGGGCGGGCGAGTCGCGAGACCATCTCACATTTGCTAAACGCGCCGCCGCCGGGTCAGCGCTGGAGAAAGTTCACTCGTGATCGGTTCCGCAAAATCGCTACAGAAATTCCTTAGGGAAAGTACAGCGTCAGCAGGATTGTTCGCCTTGCAGTACGACCCTATGCTTCTCGACATGAAAGTTGCCCTCTATCAAACCCACCACTCGAGCAGGCGCCGGTCTCGTAGTGAGGCTGGCCCTGCTTCTCGCCTCTTGTTAGCGGGTGAGCGCAGCGGCGGGTGCAGTTCTGGGGTCCATTCCTCTTTTTCTTAATTGTATTTTTCGTATTGCATTCAAACTCAACCTAAACTCAACCTAAACTCAACCTAATCGTGGAGGCCCATTGTGAAATCCAGTTCATTAAAAAATCTGTACGTCGAACAGCTCCAAGATTTGTACTCTGCCGAAAATCAACTGATTAAAGCATTGCCAAAAATGGTGGAAGCCGCATCTTCGGATGAGTTGCGCACGTCCATCGAGGAACATCTGGAGAAAACCAAACAGCACGCGGCCCGGCTGGAAAAGATATTTGACCGCATCGGAGAAGATCCCAAGGGAAAGAAATGTAAAGGTATGGAAGGCTTGATCAAAGAAACCAGCGAAGTCATTGAAGACGATGAAATGGAAGAAGAGGTGAAGGATGCGGCAATGATCGCGGCTGCTCAGCGTGTTGAACATTATGAGATCGCGGGATACGGCTGCGTACGAACCTACGCGACCCTGCTGGGCGACAGAGAAGCTGCCGCTCTGCTCGAACAGACGCTGGAAGAAGAAAAGGAAGCCGACGAGACGCTGACGGAGATCGCCGAACAAATTAACGTTGAAGCAATCGAAGGCGGAGCAGAGGAAGAAGAAGAGCAAGTATCGAGCCGCCGCAAGACCGCTGGGCGCAGATCTAAGCCGGCAGCCTAGTGCAGCGGATCACCTTTCATGGCCAACTCGGTAAAGGTAAAGAAGCGCAACTCGGTGAGGGGAAAGAAGATCCGGTACGCCGTGGTAGGACTGGGCTACATCGCCCAGAACGCGGTGTTCCCGGCCTTCGCCCATGCCCGCAATTCTGAATTGACCGCGCTGGTCTCCGACAATCCCACCAAACTCAAAAAACTCAGCAAGAAGTACTGTGTCCCGCACACGTATTCCTACGAAGAATTTTCCGAATGCCTGGAGAGCGGCGAAGTAGACGCCGTCTATATCACGCTGCCCAATCACATGCATCGCGCCTATACCGAAGCAGCCGCTCGGGCGGGTGTCCATGTTCTTTGTGAAAAGCCGATGGCGGTGACCGAGGAAGACTGTCAGGCGATGATCGCTGCGGCGGAAAAGAACAATATCAAATTGATGATCGCCTACCGGCTTCATTTTGAGGAGGCCAATCTCAGGGCAGTCGAGTTGGTACAGTCTGGGAAATTGGGAGAACCGCGAGTCTTCGACTCAGTATTCACTATGCAGGTCAAACCGGGTAACGTTCGTCTGCAGAAGGAGAAGGGTGGAGGAACGCTGTACGACATCGGCATCTACTGCATCAACGCGGCGCGTTATCTGTTCCGGGCCGAGCCGGAAGAGGTATTCGGCGCTGCTGAAAATAGTGGCGACCCGCGATTCCGTGAAGTAGAAGAAAGTTTTTTCGCGACCCTGCGTTTTCGGCGTGGCCTCGCCGCAACTTTCGCGTGCAGCTTCGGCGCCGCCGATGTCTCTGCCTACACCGTCGTCGGCACCAAGGGCGTTTTGCGCGTCGATCCTGCGTATGAATATGCGACCGGCTTGCAGCATCATCTCGATATCGGCGGCAAAAAGAAGACGGTGCGATTTCCCAAACGTGACCAGTTCGCTCCAGAATTGATTTACTCAGACTGCATCATCAAAGACAAAGAGCCCGAACCTTCTGGCGTGGAAGGATTACAGGACGTACGCATCATTCGCGCCCTCTACCGCTCCGCTCAGGAGCGCAAGCCGGTAAACCTGGACAACACCCCACCGCGAAAACGTCCCAGCACGGTTCAAGAGATCAGTCGTCCACCGGTGCGAAAGCCGGAATTAGTCGCCGCGGAAGGTCCGTCGCCGGACTGAACTACGGCGTCGACCAGGAGGATGTGTCTATGGCTGAAAAAGAACAGGATAATTCGTGCGCCACCAAAGACCCAGCCCATGGCAAGACAGGAAGAGATCCCGAGGATCGCGAGGTAAATGAAAAAGCGGAGCAGGAACTGCGAGAGAAAATGATGGATAAAACTCTGGCGGATTCCTATCCCGCCAGCGACCCGCCATCTAGCGTCCCCGACCCCGCTGAGGATGACTCCGCGGCATAGGGGCTGCAAGAATTTTCTATTCGATCCCCGCCTGCACTACGTGAACGATGTTGTTGCGAACGGCGTAAAGTACCAGGTCGCTCACCGAGTGGAGCTGCAGCTTGCGCATGATATTGGAGCGATGAGTTTCCGCAGTCTTCACGCTTAGACCCAGCGCCACCGCCACCTCTTTTGTGCTCTTACCTTCAGCCAGCAGTTGCACAATTTCACGCTCCCTAGGCGTCAGCCGGTTGCGTCCAACCGTCACTGGGGTGGAAGGTGTGCCGCCCTTGAGATAGCCCTCCAGGACCATGGCGGCGACTTTGGAAGTGAAATAAGTCTTATCCCGGCGCAGGGCTTCCACCGCGGCAACCAGATCGCGCGCGGCGTCGGACTTCAAAAGAAATCCACGGGCGCCGGCGTTGAGAACCTCTCGCACCACTTGGTCCGAATCATGCAAAGTCAGGATAAGCACCTTCGCATGGGGATTGGTCTTCAGGATTTGCCGCGTGGCTTCCAGTCCGTTCAGGCTCGGCATACCGATGTCGAGTATTACTACGTCCGGCTTCAGTTGCTGGGCCTTTTCCACGGCTTCGCGGCCATCGGCGGCTTCGCCGCAAACTTCCCAGTCCGGCTGCGCCTGCAATAGCGAGCACAAGCCTTTCCGGACAACTTCGTGATCATCAGCTATGAAAATTCTAAAGGCTGCCAAGACTCACCTCCAAGAGATCCGCTCACCCAACACCCATCCTTACGCGGCCCCCAACCTTGCAATGCCTATCGCGGTACAGCACCACAATGGCCAAACCTCGTTCGTAGCCGAATCCTCTAGATTCGAAACCTGCTATGCGAACAACACTGATCAAGAGCAGGGAATAGGTCCGGCTCGTACAGGCCGTCAGCTTGCAAGTTTAGTGCATTCCCTTTCCCTCAGCAAATGTCGCCCGTTCCCGCTACTCTGCTTTCGATGTGGATGTCTCCGTTAACGTATATGATTATTTTTGAATGTGCAAAGCTTCGAACAGGAAGTGAAGAAAAGCACGAAACACGTCGATCCGTTCCAACCAAAGAGTCTCATAAACTGCGCGAACTCTTTCAACTTCAATACCTTGCCGGCACTAGCAACTGTTGGTTTGTTGCGGCTCCTCATCCGGCAGTTTCAAATCTCCCAGTTCCGGGATCTCGGACCCACCTGGACCAAGGGGAATAACCTTCAACCCTCGCAATGGCTCAAGCGCCAGAGTCATGGTGTCCGCACAACGGCCGCACAACCAGAAATGCGTTGTCTGCCGCTCCGGCTTTTCATCAAACGGCTGACTGGTATCGTCACTCGCGGCGATTGAAATGGACACAACTTCAAATTGAAATAGCCTTCCTTCAGAATATGAGTGCAATGGAGCACAGCAAGTAGGATTTACACAATGTGCGAGCATGGGTCCCTCGATGCTGATCTGAATTTGTCCTGCCTCGCAACCCGGTTACTCCAACCGTCGATGTTCGGGGCGAACTTATAAGCGAAAAGCTCGGAATCATATACAGTGTCTACTGTATTTCCCTTGGGGAGGGCTTCGTATTACCAATCCGCTTCCCCGGACAGCCTCTTTCGTACAAGTCGCTGCTCAATAGCCACTTGCGCTGACTTGGATGCCTCCCATCGTAGTCGCGTACAAAAAGAAAACAGTGAAGGCGAAAGCTTCATCTCAACGCGGGCTATGAAAAGGGAAACGATCATAACCGCAGCTGCGCTGATACCGCCGCACCCCAGTCTTCAAACCCTGCGGAAGGCTGCGGCCAACTGCAGGGCATGCGATCTTTGGAAGAGCGGCACTCAAACTGTCTTCGGCGAAGGTTCACCGCACGCCAGGGTGATGTTCGTCGGCGAGCAGCCTGGCGATCGCGAGGATCTAGCGGGACGCCCCTTTGTCGGGCCCGCAGGAAAGCTGCTCGACCAGGCCCTCGCGCAGGTAGGAGTCGACCGAAACGTTGTTTACCTGACTAACGTGGTTAAACATTTCAAGTGGGTACCCGATGCACGCGGTAAACGCCGTATTCACAAAAAGCCGCGTTACTCCGAAATCAACGCCTGCCGGCCCTGGCTGGACGCGGAACTCGCAGTAGTGAAGCCTCAGATTCTGGTTTGCCTGGGCGCGACCGCAGCTCAGGCACTGCTCGGAAAAGACTTCAGCGTGAGCCGCCGTCGAGGCGAACTTGTGGAGTCAGGGCTGGCGCCGTACGTGATGGCAACGGTGCATCCTTCTTCCATACTGCGCGCCATCGATCACGAATCCCGGCGTCTGCAAATGGAGTCCTTCGTAGCAGATTTGCGTAAAGTCGCTCAGCTTCTTCACAAATCTCGCAAAGCGGCGTGAGACTTCCGGCTGGGTTCTTGAAAACCTCGGCTCCCACTTTTTGTCAAAAAAATGGCAGGCGCCGGCGTCTCCAGGTTCGGATCTTTCGGCGCCCGCCTCGGGTCACAAGGAGGATTCTGAGTTATGAATACTCTTTTGGACATTCCTAATGAATCCGGCTTCTCCTGTAACTCAAAAAGGGCGTTCCTGTAGCGCGAACACGGGATTGGCAAGGTCAGAACTGTCGCACATCAACTCAGAAAGACAACCCTATGCCCCGACCAGCGCGGGCTCAACCTCATAGATCGGATACCAGGACGTAGCCGCCTTCAACCGCTCATTCACATTATTAATGTTCTTCACGCCCTCGGTCTGGAGCCATTTTCGGAAAGCTTCGGGGCCTTGCTTCGCGTAAACGGGGATTCCATCTTTCCAGGTAGCCCGTCCACAGAGGACTCCGCTGAACTTCACGCCCGCCTCGGCAGCCAGTTCGAGCGCTTCAGTAAACTCCGTATTGCTGACCCCAGCGGAGAGATAAATAAATGGTTTGCTGGCCACATTCGCCGCCTTGCGGAACAAATCCATGGCTTCGTTCTTGCTGTACGCTTTTTGTCCAGCATAGACCTTGGCTCCCTCCACGAACTTCATGTTCACCGGCACTTCGACCTTCAGTACGTCGACACCGTAGCGGTCTTTGCTGAATTCGCGCATGCTTTGAATGACGATCTCAGGTTTCTTCTTGGCGTAGTCTGCGCCTTTTTCATCCGCGCCTTCTTCATATCCGACGAATTCCAGAAAGAAGGGAATATCGTTCGCGCGGCACTCATCGCCGAGTCGCTCCACCCACGCATGCTTCTTGTCATTAATTTCTTTACTGTCCAAGGGCGTGTAATAAAGCAGGATTTTGATGCAATCCGCGCCCGCATCCTTCAGACGACGTACTGACCAGTGGTCCAGCAGGTCGGGCAAACGTCCCGGCCCAGTTTTGTCATATCCAGTTTTCTCATATGCCAGCAGCAGTCCGGCATTCTTTGCCCGTCGCTTGGAGGCGGGCAATCCCCATTCAGGATCGAGCAGGATGGCGCTGGCGTGGGGCGTGAGAACTTCTGTCACCAGCGACTTGAATTCTTCCATCATGGCATCGCCAACTTCGCCACCTTTCTCTTTGGCTAGGGCTTTTTGCAGCGACCCGCGCTGATCCATTGCAGCAGCCGCGATCACGCCTCGCGGATTGGAGACTTTCTTAAGACCGGCCAACTTTCCAGAACTAAGTTTCATGGATTCCTCCTTGATGAATGCGGAATGAGAGCCCTCAATTGTAAACTAGGAGACTATAAGAGCGGCTTTCGCGAGCCGCAGCACTTAGCATTTAGTCAGCCTGTGCTGGTTCCATTGAGGGGTTGGTGCAACGATCCTCGAATGACCAAGTGCCAAGTGCTAAATGCTGATCACTGCCGCAATGTCAGCATACCCAAAATAGCCTGCTGCTTAGCGATCAATGACTGTACCCCTTGACGGGCCAGCCCCATCATCTTCCCCAGTTGATTTTCATCGAAGACCTGACGTTCCGCCGTGGCTTGTAGTTCGACGACTTTATATCCCGCCGTCATAACCAGATTCATGTCCACATCCGCGCGGGAATCTTCTTCATAGTTGAGATCGAGTAGAATTTCGCCATCGACAATGCCCACGCTGATTGCGGCAACAAAATCACGCAACGGAACCGATGTTAATGTTCCCGCCTCCACCAATTTTTCCAGGGCCAATCCAAGCGCGACAAATGCGCCGGTGATGGAAGCGGTGCGGGTTCCACCGTCAGCTTGAATGACGTCGCAGTCAATCCAGATGGTGCGCTCGCCCAGCCGCTCTAGATCGGTGACTCCGCGTAGCGAACGCCCAATCAGTCGCTGGATTTCATGGGTCCGCCCGCTCACCCGCCCACGGCTGGATTCGCGCGGCGTACGAGTCAGGGTCGAGCGTGGCAACATACTGTATTCGCCGCTGATCCAACCTTTGCCGCTGTTGCGTAAGAACTGGGGAACCGTCTCTTCCACCGACGCCGTACAGATGACCCGAGTATTGCCGACCTCAATCAGGACAGAGCCTTCCGCCGTGCTGATGTAATCAGAAAGGATGTTAACGGGACGCAGCTGGTCCGGAGCGCGATTGTCAGAGCGAAAATGCATAGCTCACGATTCTAACAGTCCCGACTGTTTGCGCTAACGTGGAAGAGCGGCCCTTCCAGGGCCGCGTTACAAAGGAAGAAAGATGGGCTTCAGCCCTGGTGGTCGGCTTGAGTTACCAACTTCTAGTGGGTTGAAGCCCGCGCTGCTCTCTCACGCTCCTGAGACATAAACCGAATTCCGGCAACGCTCTCGGCGATAATTGTGACCCCGTAGGCCGCAAGGACGTAGATGATTGGCTCGATGGGGTGACGGTAACGAGAAAATGTGTAAGAAACGTAGTAGATCATGGGATAGAAAATGAGCACTAGCGTCAGGACGACGCCGTTCCGCGACTTCCTGATCGCGTGAAACGCACCGAAAAACGACAGCAAGCCGACAATGAAGGACAATCCGAGAGCGCCGCCTGGCAGTGCCCAAAAATCAAAAGCTCGGTGCGCGGTTAATTTTGAGAACTCGATTGGATGTGACGCCAGATAACGAACGGCATCGCTCTTGGTTTTCTCTACGAAAGCAACCTCGCCCATGGCTTGATACTGCATACTCGGTCCGCTTGGATGCAGCTCAAAGCCGACGTTGCCAAAGTAGATTTCAGCCCAGCCGTTGCTCCGAATCGGCATCAGCGTGTGGAATGCAACGAAGTTTCGCAGCGTCCAAGGTGTGATGATAAGCAACATCGCTAAGGCCAGAATCAATAATTGCTTCGCGTTCCTGTTTCGGACGTAGAGCACAAGCAGAATGGGAAGAAACGGGGCGAGGAGGGAAGGACTAACCAGGCCGGCACATCCCCACATCGCCCCGCAATACGAATAATCCCGGACCCCCGATTCCGGTTCCAGCTTCACCGTCATCCAGATTGCCAGGGACACAAACAGAGCAGCCAAACAGCTATCCCACAGGATGAGCTCAGTGACAGCCGCGGTCGGCGATACAGCCCAAAGAATTGCGCTCAGGAAGCCGACCGTTTCACTGAAGCACCGAGTTCCAATCTTCATGACAACCACAGCGGTTATCGCGGACAAGAGGCAATTCAAAATCAGAAGCACAATCGCCGCAGCATGAGATTGGATCCCGAAGATAGAAAAGATAGCGGCTACGATTGAAGGATAGGCAGGTGCAAGCCAGGCCGTGGGTCCGGGAGCATCGTGAAAGGCGCCACCGTAGCTATGGTTCAGGACAAGGGAGCGGGCGATCATCCCGGATTCGTTCACGCCCCAGTTTGTGAGTCCAGGTCTGGCGTGGAGGAAAAAGGCCAGCACAGAGAGCTTTATCGTGAGCGCGAGAGCAAAGATTTTCCAAGCCCGATTCATGTTCATTGCGCACCCTGCATCTGCGCCACCATTTGATTGACCGCAGACACTTCAAAGAATCCTGATAAATCCGCATGACCAGCCAGCGTCTCGCGCTGTTTGCCATCCACCAGAATCTTGACTCGGGTAATGCCCGGAAGGTTTGCGGATAAAGTCTGTACTAGCGAAGCCACTGTAAGCTCTTCAACCAGAATTCCCGATCGATGATCGTCGGCGAATGCGGCATTCATATCAATTACGGCCAATCCGGGATCCACCAGATATACATCGCGCACTTCGGCACTCTGGCCCAGAGGATGGGGTGATAGCTTATCGAGATACAGCCCGAGCAAAGCCCGCAGTAATTCCTGGGCCCGCTCCTGTCGGCCAGCAGGCAGCGGAATGCGAGCTGCTTGCGCTCGCAACATACCCGACTCATCGTCGGCGACGTAAAGAGTGACTTGTTCCGTCGGACCAGATACCGGAGGAGCGATCGGTCCGGAATAAGCGGCGGGCTCTACATGAGGAACGCGCCCACGCATACGCCACAGGTAAACGCTCATGGCAAGCGCAACCGCGAGCATCACGGCAGTGCCAATCAGCAGGTGCCGTGGAATCATCGCGGCGCCTCCAGTTTTTCGCGCGCGGCGACGATGCCGGTTGCAATCGTTTCCGTTATCAATTGCTGATAACCCGGCGAGTTGAGTTCGGAAATCCCCGCCTCTGGAGGAGCTATCTCAACCGCCACAGCCGCCGCTGTGATGTTGTTCAACGGCCGTAACGGCGCGATCAAAGTACGAACTGAAATCTGTTTCTTCTGTAACTCCGCAATCAGGCTGGCTTCGACGATTTGACTTGCAGACGCAAACCCCGACTGCGCGGTATCCCAATCGAGAAATGATCCGCGATTCTCGCCACCGGCTGGAAGCATTGACCCGTAAAGGCGGACACCCGTTCCCTGAGAGGCTGCATGCACACAAATGTAGATCGCCGGATGGGCGGCGTTGGCAAGATTCGCGCGGTGGTCGAGACTGAGAGTGGTATCACCGTCGCGTAGCACCAGAGTGCTGACGCCACGACTCTCTAGTTCCTGCCGCAACTTCCGCGCGAAGGCCAGCGTAATGTCTTTCTCGGATAGCTGATCGCTGAGTGCCGCTCCGCGTTCTTCTCCGCCGTGACTCGCGTCCACTACGGCAAAATAGGTTGGCGCGCCACTGCTGACAGCAGGGGTATAAGTCCCGGCTTGCACTGGGGAAGTGATTGCGGGCAGATTCAGTTGCGGCTGAGGAGTCCGCGCCGCAACTTCAGCAGCGGTCTGCGGAGCGGCCGTAACCGTGATTGTGCGTCCATCATTGCTGAAACTGGCAAAGAGCGGCACGCTGCCATTCACGGTAATCTCAACAGCGCCGTTGTCTTCCTGGAAGGTGGCAGACGGAATCGTCTTGTTATCGAAAGTCAAAGTCTGCGAGCCCGGCGGAACGATCGGCTCGTGAGTAAACACCATGCGCAACTTCCCCGGCTCGGTAGCAATCATCGGGTTCACCGGCGAGCTGAAGTCCATCACCAGCGTGGCAGGATTGGCTTTATTCACCTGCGCTGTGAAATGGACGCTGACATTGCCAATGAAGAGACGGCGCGCGGTCTCGTTGAACGTGACTGGGCCGCCGAGAAAACGCGTTAACAGGACAGTAAGGGAATTAAGCGGAACCAGCCCACGACCGTTCTCCAGAAGAAAATTAGCCGGCAGATCGACATCATGCCCTTGAACCCGGGCACGAGTCTTGCCCACGTTGAATTCACCTTCCACATTGTTGTAGCGGAACTTCCATCGCGAACCGTCAGTTTTGGCCGTGACCGTCCCCAGCGGTTCGAGCACTTCGAACAGGCTCACATAATCTCTATGGTCGCGATCCAATACTGAAAGTGTGTAGTTGGCCGCCGTGGAATAGATGGAGACGCGTTTTTGCTCGGATGGAGCGGAAAGAAGAAGGGAAGCGCAAAGAACAAGCGCCGCAATCAGAACCACTAAGAATCCGGCACGCATGCACCTGACTGCCATTTTGAAATCTTTGCCGAACGAACCACTCACCATGACATCGTATTGGATTGTGCAAGCCTGTCGCCGAACGGTTCTTCCTCAGTGACTCTCTGTGTCCTCTGTGGTTAGAGCCTTACGTTTCTATTCCAGCGCATAAATAGTAAAACCGCTGAGCAACTTAGGATAAAAATCCGTGGACTTCTGAGGCAGTACCTC
>WNGP01001783.1_pt1 | contig 19199 bp, 20 predicted proteins | sample 5407671 | NCBI WGS metagenome assembly WNGP01 (sample SAMN13153381, study PRJNA577476) | soil metagenome | isolation source: 40 cm soil or saprolite under Garry oak tree replicate 2 | place: USA:California | collected 2016-06-15 | reverse complement strand
ACTTGGAAGCTGGAGAGGTTGCGGTTGTTTATTCCGTAGAGGTCTGGCTGAAGGGTTCGCACCTTTTCGAACTCAGAGGGCGTGTTGGCTTCGACTAGTACCTCGAGGCCTAAGCCTCTGGCTTCCTGCATCATAGTGGTAATATCAACATCCGTTAGACCTGCGCTGAAAAGTTCCGATATCAGGACGACCGTATCTGCTCCAAGTCTTGCGGCTGCTCTCAACTGTCGTGGGGATACGATGATGTCCTTCATTATCAAAGGCACAATCACACTCCGCGCCACTTCCGACAGAACGTTGAGGCCGCCCTTGAAACTTACAGGGTCGGTGATTATGGATAGCCCGCAGGCTCCGCCCGCTAGCATTTCTTTCGCGATTCTTACCGCTGGTTCATAGTCACGTATTTTTCCGGATGACGGAGATGCATATTTTATCTCGGCGATAATTGGGGTCTTCCCGCTTGCTCTTACTGCCCGGATCAGGCTTTTGCGTCTTCGGCTTATCGCAGTAACTGGGTCATAATATCCGGCGCCGACCCTTTCCCGGGCAAGTTCTGACAGTTCGGCTAAGCGGTCTGGCAATCGTTATGCCAGACTATGCGCTGAGTACTTCCGCCCGAGAATTCAACCATGTCTTGTAGCGTCCCCAATCCCGCGCCTTCGCTGATGATGTTGCTTGCGATCTCGATTCCATCAGAAAAGTCATGAGCTTTCTCGGATAGGATAAAGGCGGCAGCGGCGTTTGCCATCACCGTCTGGACGCGAGGATCGTCCCTACTCATCTTTCCGGACAGAATACGGCTAGTGAGGCGTGCGTTCTCTTCTGGGCAAGAGCCGCCCAGCTCCCGAGGCTGGGTCCTCTTGAAACCTAGATCTTCGGGTTCAATCTCATCTAGGACAAAGCTACCGTTAGTTGCGTGGAGAATCTCAGTCTTGCCCGTCACAGATATTTCGTCAATCCCGTCTAGGCCATGGACTGTCATTACAGATCTGGCTCCAAGATTGAGAGCGGCTCGGGCCATGGGTTCGAGTAGATCTAGGTCGCAGACTCCCATTAGCTGGGCATTGGCGCCTGCGGGGTTGGTCAAGGGGCCGAGGATATTAAAGACCGTTCGTACACCGATCTCCCTCCTCACCGGACCTACGTTCTTCATCGCCGGATGAAAATTTGGGGCATACAGGAACCCGATTCCCACCTCATTGATAGACCGTTCCACATTCTCCGGGTCCATGTCGAGGTTCAGTCCCAATTGTTCGAGCAGATCCGCGCTGCCACACTTACTTGTGAAGGAGCGATTGCCGTGTTTGGCCACGGGTATCCCGGCTGCGGCGACAACGAACGCGCTCGTGGTGCTCACATTGAACGTCTTGATCTTGTCACCTCCGGTCCCGCACGTGTCCACTAGTAGGCCGCCTACTCTCGGGTGAATTCTCCTGCTGAACTCTCTCATCACACGTGCAAAGGCTGTCACCTCTTCCACCGTTTCTCCCTTCTTCCTCAAGACGACGAGGAACGATCCGATCTGGGCAGGACTTGCCTCCCCTGTCATGATCTCTGTCATGCACCTCGTCGCCTGCTCTTTTGTCAGATTCTCATTCTCTAGGAGGATGGAAATACACTCCTTGATCACGATAGAAATCCCTCCCCTGAATAGGTGCATTCAGCTAGGTGGCGCAGTTCCGGAGATGAATGAGTAAAATTGTGGGTCGGTTGCTGACGGGAGATCCGGGCTTGTTGGAAAGAGCTGTGGGAGACTTGTTCAGTGGTGCGATCCAGTCTCTTTATTGGGTGGACTGGTTGTCCAAAGTCTATACCCCATGGGCGCCGCCTTGAGAGTTGTTCATACGTGCGCTATTTATTGCTTGCGTGACCACTTCTGTACATATGAGAGTCGGAATTCGATCCTATTTCCAGAGGAAGCTTTGGCTTAGGATTCTTCCGAAAACATCCAAATCGCTCGGTTCCTCTCTCCTCGCAAACCCGTCTCGGCTAAGTCGCTGCCATTGATGGCGCAGTACCTTCGGCCAGAATGGCGAGAGCTTGAGATGCACTGGCGCCATTGTGAACAATGTCGACAAGCGCCCTTGTCATCCGGGTCGGGTCATGGTGCTGGAAGACGTTTCGGCCGATCGAGACCCCTGCAGCACCAGCCTTGATAGAGTCAGAAATCATCTGCAGCGCGTCATTGTCGCTGGAGGCCTTTGGCCCCCCTGCAATCACTACCGGAACCTTCACGGTCCCAACGACATTACGAAAGCTCTCGATATCGCCGGTGTAATTGGTTTGTACGATGTCCGCGCCAATCTCAAAGCCAAGCCTAGCTGCATGGCTCACCACCTCATAATCGCCTTCGCTCTGGATTCCAGGGCCTCGAGGATACATCATTGCCAAAGCTGGTAAGCCGAAGTCGTCGCATTCCTCAATGATTCGGGAAAACCTGTCGAGCATGTCCTGCTCGCGCTGAGAACCTACGTTGATATGCACGGATACGGCGTCTGAGCCCAGGCGTAGCGCTTCCTTGACCGTAGAGACCTGCGTCTTCCAGTGAGGATCAGCGGACAGTCGGGTTGCTCCTGAAAGATGAAGAATAAGGCCGAGTCGATTCATATCTACAGTCTTAGCGATTCCCGCGTGAACGAGGATGGCGTCAGCCTCGCCTTGCGAGACGTCGCCTACTATCCTCGCCATATCTTCTAGCCCATGTGTGGGTCCCGCTGAAACGCTGTGATCCATTGGTATGATGACTGTCTTATGGTCGTCGCGGAAGATCCGCCTCAGCCGTCGCGTTTTTCCAGTTTCCGTTAGTCCATCACTGAATGTATTTTTGAGCCAGGAGGAGTTCCGCGTTGAGTATTGAGCAGCCTGCCCCGCCTCTGAGGACGTTGTGTGCCAGAGCGATGTATTTGATGCCTTTCATGGCAGGGTCCTTTCTGATTCGTTCCACCCTGACGGTCATTCCTACTCCCTCATGAACGTGCAGCCTGGTCTGCAGCCACTCTTGCTCACACTGCAACTCGGCTATCGAAAGCACCTGAATATGTTGGTATCGTTTCCTCGCAATTTGGTTACTGCTTTATACGCAAGGACCGCACGAATAGCAGCTGATCGCTATGCCTGAAAGAACAGATACAGCGCCGGCATCTCTGGCTGAAGTACTGGAGAAGATTTCAGAGAGGGATCGTGCCTTCAACTTTGACGTTAGTCTGGAACTCACGACCCCCTCTCTACGTGTGGGGACCTTGAGAGTTCACGGCAAAGTCGAAGCCGTGGCTCCCAGGAAGAAATAGTCTTCTTGGTCAAGACGGTCACACGATAAGAAGCGTTGCGACCAATATCTCGGCCTAAGCCGATCTTCCCCTTTTTCATAGAGCCCTTCGCTAGAATGTTTTTGTATTCGATAGACCCATGTTGGTCGGTGTGGCTCTCGACTGGAGTGATGGGGGTCGCAATATAAGCACACTTCGACAACATCACGCTACGTGGCAGTAGTAGCTGTACTTACAGCCATCTACGCCGCATACGGTTACGTCTCTGGTATTGCCCTGCAGCCTCTAACTCAGTCTCTTGACCTTTTCTTTCTGCTCCCAGTCTTCTTCACAATACTTGTCTCCCTCACGGGGAAGAAATGGAGTTCAACTCTTCTCGGAACAATAATCGGGCTCCTCTTTCTCTATCCAACAGCAGGGGTCCCGCTCTCGCCTCACATTACGATCTCACTGATCGTGAATGGGCTTGTCTTCGACATGTATCTTAGAGAATCCAAGACCAGTCTGTATGACTTATCGAGAAGGCAACTCGTCGTGGCGGGGGCGTTGGGTAATCTTGCGATGGCCGTTGCAGGGCTACTCGTATTCCAGATTTTCGGCCAGGCCCAACCTGCTTACCTCTGGGCTCTCGCCCTGGTAGGGAATCCATTGGTGGGAGCATTTGGAGGGTTCTTTGGAGCGGTGGTTGTTGAAAGAGTGAAGGGTCTACAAACGAGAAGGGTTCTCGAAGCTAAAGCGGCTATGAAGGTTAGAGCTTAACTCGAAAAACTGTCCCGGCTATTCTTGTGATCCTAGAGACCGGAGAGATATACGCCGGGGTTACACTTCGCCCAAATGAAGAGAGTAACTGTAACTTGTCTCGTTCAAGACTGATCGTGACATGTCAACAACGGAAGAAGTGGAGAATTCCGTTTCTGTGGGATCCGGACACAAGTCGCTGTTGCTATTCGGAACGGTTATCTTGATTCTAGCAGCTGTGATTGCAGTACAGTATCGTATGAGCCAATCCTTCCAGAACATTGTGATCAACTTGGTCCAGACCGACCTCTCTATGCTACGAGTTACCCTGCTCGCCGGTTTCGGTGGAAGTCTGGTGTCGATTCCTCTCCTACGCAGACGAAGTCGGAGGCGAGGAGTTCCAAAGACCTCTCTAGGACCCTACGTGGAGGGCAGAAGGGCGAATGTTCACCCTCTAATGCTGACTCCGAGACCTTCTCGAGATTCGAGCTTTGTGGTTCGGAAGACGAAGAAGAGAGGGCGTATTTCAAGAAACCGAGGTGGTGAAAGGCTCCCTGTTACGAGTCCAGGATAGGCCTGTCGGCGTCTCGTTTGACACGGTCGGAGTCTCGCTGCAGGGCGGCATCTAACCACCGAATAGTTGATTCAAGCCCAAATCAAGGTCCAAAACAGTATGAAGGTCCAGAAACAATCTCTCTCCGTAGCCGTCCGTCGTAACTAACTACCATAAGCAAAGTAGGCTGGCGGCAGAACTCTTAATGCTCACCGAGCTTTGAATAGACCATTACACAAGAGGGGTCATCCTAGATGTGCGGTATCTTCGGTTGCGTTCTCCACGATGGATCACAAGCTGCACCGGTCATACACGCAGCACTCAAGCGGCTAGAGTATAGAGGCTACGACTCCGTCGGAGAAGTAACCGTCGACAGAGACAAGCTCACAGTCAAGAAGGACAGCGGTCGACTGGAAGAGGTCGATGCAAAGTATGACCTCGACGATCTTCCCGGACCCGTTGGCGTTGGACACACCCGATGGGCGACTCATGGAAGACCAGTGTATGAGAACTCGCACCCGCTGGTTGATTGCAAGTCCCGCATAGCGGTCGTCCACAACGGCATCATCCAGAATTATCTAGAGATCAAACGAGAGCTGGAGGCTAGGGGGCATCACTTCCAGTCAAGAACTGATACAGAGGTTGTCCCTCATCTCGTCGAGGACTATCTCACCCAGGGATTGTCATTGGAGGAGGCCTTCAGGAAGACAGTAAACCGGCTTGAGGGAGCCTATGCGATAGTCCTCACCAGCACCGAACAGCCGAAGACGATACTATGTGCCCGCCAAGAGAGCCCTCTAGTGCTGGGTATCGGGGAGGGCGAATACTATTGCGGTTCAGACTTTGCAGCTTTCCTTCCACTCACAAGGAGGGCCGTTCTTCTTGATGAGGGAGAGATGGCCGTTCTCAACCCGAATGGAGCTAGGATTCTGAAGCTGAAGAATGCTGCTCCGGTCAAGCGGGACCCGATAACGATCACGTGGGATCCGGAATCTGCCAAGAAACAGGGCTTCAGACACTTCATGCTCAAAGAGATTCATGAGCAGGCCCAATCGTTGCGGGACGCTCTGAGAACTGAGCAGCTCTACTATGACCAGTTCGCCAAGAAGATTATCGAAGCGGACAAGGTCTTCATCGTTGCCTGCGGAACCTCATATCATGCCGGACTCGTTGGCAGCCTCGCCCTCGCCAAGCTTGCTGGAATTAACGCGAGGGTTGTCGTAGCGAGTGAATTCTCCGAAGAGGCTCTCGACCTAGTTGGCCCGAAGAGCGTGATTCTCGCGATAAGCCAGTCTGGAGAGACGATGGACACGCTGAACGCAGTGCGGGACGCCAAAGCCAAAGGCGCGACGATTCTGAGCGTCCTCAACGTTCTAGGCTCAACCCTGATGCGTCTCTCGACCGTCTACATCGACCAAAACGCAGGCCCAGAGATAGGGGTCGCCTCAACCAAGGCATTTACCAGCCAGATCGCAGTCTTGCTCAGGCTCGCTGCCACTGTCGGCCGAAGGAAGGGAGAGGTATCAGCCAAGGAAATTACAGAGCTAGAGGCGGAGTTGCACAGGGTCCCAGCGCTCATCCAGAGCGTCCTCAACACGAAAATCGACGATATTCGAAGGATCGCAGAGGAATGCGATGCGGCCTCAAGCATATGTTTCCTAGGACGCGGAGTCAACGTACCCACAGCCCTTGAAGGACGCCTCAAGCTCCTCGAGCTGAGCTATGTTCCCGCCATCGCCTATCCTGCGGGGGAGAGCAAGCACGGATTCATTGCCCTCATCGAGGAAGGATTCCCGGTCATCTTCGTGGCACCGAAAGACGAGACGCACAAACGCATTATTGGCAACATTATGGAGATGAAAGCACGGGGTGCTCGGGTCATATCGATTATCGAGGAGGGAGACGAGGAGATTCGTAACCTATCGGATCGGGTCGTGGAAATCGGAGAATCCCTGCCGTCATTAGTGACCCCGCTGGTCTACGTCGTACCTTTGCAGCTCTTGGCCTATTATCTCTCAGTGATCAAGGGGCATGACCCCGACTATCCCCGAAACTTGGCGAAGAGTGTCACGGTAGAGTAGAGCAGAACACCAGTGGCCGAGGATTCTTCTGAAGAGAAGAAGTCTCTCGAAGAAAAGGTCAACAAGGCATTTGAGGAAACTTGGTCCAAAGTCAACATCGCAGTAGACTCCATCGCTGGACGACCGGGAGAGTCAGTGATGGCGCTTTGGTTGGCAGCCGAGGCCGCAGAGTACACCAGTGCTCTCTTTAGCCTAGCATACGGCTTGGAAGACCTGGACCCGGAGGTCAAGATCGCCAGGGGGCGCGAGTTGCTGGGGCTTGTGAAGGATTCTATGGAGGCTTTGAAAAAGGCCCGCGAATTAGGCCCAAAATCCGTAGCCGAAGCCTACACGAGCCTAAGGACCGCAGCTGGCTATCTGAAGGCGGCATACTTGGACCAATCCAAGAAAACTGCGAAGAAACCAAGCTAGTCTTTAACTAGCACTCCACTCGGGTCGAGACGCTTTCGCGGGCGTCGCTGCGTGCTTCGTTCCATCACATGCCTCGCCGGGGGCGTCGGTGCCGCACGCTTCTTGGAGGGACTAGCAAACATATTCCCGCCGGAGAAGATTACAGTCATAGTCAATACCGGCGATGATCTCCAATACCTGGGATGCCACGTCAGCCCCGACCTTGACATTGTAACCTACGCGCTCGCTGGAATCGTCGACCGGGAGAAGGGATGGGGAATAGAGGGTGATACTCACAACTGCTTGGATCAGCTGGAACATTACGCTGCTGAGACCTGGTTTCGGATCGGAGACAGAGATTTTGCAACCCACCTCCTACGGACAGCCTTTCTTCAGCAAGGCTTCAACCTATCAGAGGTAACCGAGAAAATCCGGACCTCGCTCAAGGTGAGAGTGAAGGTCCTTCCCATGACCGATCACATCGTCGCTACGAGGATCAAGACGCCCAGTGGAGTCATGGAATTCCAGGAGTACTTCGTGAAGAGAAAGTTCCAAGACCCGGTGGAAGACGTGACCTACGAGGGCGCAAGCCTGGCGACGCCTGCTCCAGGCGTTATTCCGGCGATCGAGAACGCGGATGTCATTGTCCTCTGCCCAAGCAACCCGATTCTCAGCATCGGGCCGATCCTCGCCATACCAGGAATCCGCGACGGCATTTCAAAGACCCGCGCAAAGATAGTAGGCGTCAGCCCAATCGTTGGCGGCAAAGCCATCAAGGGCCCGCTCGACAGAATAATGGAGAATCTTGGATTGGAAGTCTCACCGTTCGGCGTCGCCCAGCTCTACAAGGGCTTGATGAAAGGATACGTAATTGACCAGCTAGACAGATCCGCAGTCCCTAAGATTACAAGCCTCGGCATGAAGGTCCTGGCAACCAACACGATGATGGATTCGGTGGAAGCAAAGATCAAACTTGCTCAAGAGACGATCAAGTTTGCGGAGACTCTAACTTGAGCGAGGATTGGGCGGTGATACCCGTCAGGGGTCTTGCGGATAGCAAGACAAGACTCTCAAGCTATCTCGGAGAGAGGAAGAAGCTGCTGGTCGAAGCGTTGCTTCAAGACGTTCTATCTTCCTTACTCCAATCAAAAGTCTATGGCGCTGTGCTTGTAGTTTCACCGGACGCAAACGTTGCTGCCAAAGCCCGAGGGAGTGAAGTTTCTTTTCTGAGACAGACAAGTTTTGGCCTGAATCGGGCGATAGAACAAGTTAACAGACTTGCCCTAAGAGAGAATGCACTCTCCATGACCACGATTCTCGCGGACATTCCATTGGCAGAGCCTCGTGACTTCAGGGAACTTTTCGACTTGGGAAATGGTGATCGCAAGGCTGTGATGGTTCCTTCATTGAAAGGAGGGACAAACGTGATGATGACTCGGCCCCCCGCGGCCATCCGGCCGGGCTACGGCAGGTGGAGCTATTCGAAGCACCTTCGCCAAGCGCAGATCGCGGGGATCGACGCTTATTCGATGTCGAACGCTCGGGTATCCTTTGATATCGACACCGTCGACGACCTGATTGAGCTTAGGCGCCGCGATCCCGAAGGCCGAACCGCATCAGCAAGAGTTGTCCGTAGTATGCAACCAATCTTAAACCACGCCCGGGCCGCATAGGTCAGACCTTTTACTTATTATCGGGTAGCAACTCTTTTATGAGTAGGATAAACGCAACGCCACATGGTCACGTCCCGGTCTACACTTAGACCAACTACCGTAATCTCTGGAAGCGCCACCTTTGGCGCCCTCGCCGCTTTGATAACGCTGGCGGCTCCTCCAGCGCTACAGCCTCCTTTTCCTGTCCTGTTTTATCTCAAATTTGACGTGGCTGAGGTGCTAGATCTTAGTTCGTTTATGATATTCGGCCCTTCAGCAGGATTGCTAACCGCTGGGATTCACGCTTTGATACTGGGCTCAGTAGGTGGCAGTGCAGGCGCTGGCCCTTTCGGTGCCAGTCTGAAATTTCTCGGTGTCCTCACGACATACGTTGGACTCCTGATAGCTTCAAGATTCGGAAGGAGTAGACTGGTAGCAACAGGTCTCAAAATGACTCTCTCGAGTCTGGGAACCAGGGTCTCCCTCATGACTGTTGCCAACTATCTCTATATCGTCTTCCTAGCACAAGTCGTCTTCGGGATGAATTATCTAGACTACCCCCAGTTTCTCCTGAGTCAAGCAGGGATCAATCTCACTGGTGCAGGATTGATCGAATACGTTCTGGCCCTGACAGCAGTTTACAATGCCGTCCATGTGGTCTTCTCCGTTCTGGTCTCGCTGTTGGTGGTAAATACGCTGTTGACGAGAGCTCCGAACCTGCTACAGACTGGTGCTTGGATCACGAGGCTTCTCAGCCCCGCAGTAAAGTAGACTTCTTGCTCTTCACGATTAGAGCCAGTTTCGTCGTATCCTGCCTGGACTGAGCCCTCCGGTCTATAATGTCAGATTCAGATGCTCCCGTGCCTATCACTGTCACCGGCGTCTTTGTCGCTTGTTCTATCTTGGATATGAATTCGTGGGCCTCTCGCGGTAGATCTCTCATGTCACGAATACCCTTGGCTGATGGAAACAGGACGTCTAGCTTGGTCAGCGCGATTTGTGTCCCCCCGTTCAACTCAATCGCTCTCTTGGCTAGTTTGAAATCGAATGGAGCGGCCCTTCTCTCACGACCGGTTACGGTCCCGTGTTCCATCCAGCCCCGGCGCATAACCTCGTCCCTGCTCAGCTGGCCTTCGAGAGGACCTTCGCCAACTCTTGTGACATATGCTTTGAAGATGACCATCACGTCGTCAACTTCCGTGGGACCTATTCCGACATCTGCGCAGGCCTGAGAGGCTGTCACGTCTTTTGACGTGACATACGGGTATGTTCCGTGGTAGAGGCTGAGGAATGTTCCCTGGGTTCCTTCAACCATAACGTTCCCGCCTGTTGACAGTGCTCGGTGTATCTCCGCAACTGTGTCCTCAACATATGGTGTCAGCTGCTTTTCTTGTCGTGCCAATTTCACCATTCGGAGAGCGCGCTCTGCGTTGCATGCGCCCACACCGCTCTTCGTGGACCCGATTTTTTTCGAGAGATGTTCGGAGTCACACTCCTGGGTCTTGTGCCGCTCCTCGAGCATTGCGCACTGGAAATCTACACCGAGACGCTGTTCTGATGCCGTCTCCTTGATCTCATCCAGTAGCACTTTCGTTTCTACGGGCACTCCTGGGCCGATCAGCAGGCGTGTTGTTGGGTTGACGAAACCGCTTGGAACGAGTCTGAGATGGTATTCCCTACCTTCATTGAAGACTGTGTGGCCTGCGTTGGGTCCGTTTCCTCCTCTGACGCAAATGTCGGGTTTGTCCTTCAGGGCTAGGTAGGCAGCTATCTTGCCTCTAGGGGACGATTAGTCTCGTCTTTCCCTTCGTCCCCGAAGAAACCCCCGACTATTACCGTGCAGGGCAATGGTTGTCCGAAGCGCGTAGAAGCCTGAGCGAATAAGACTTTTGAAATGACATTTGCAAGCCCACGAGTCGCATTAGTCTGTATTATTGAATGATCTAGCAGAGAAATCACGGTCAGGCCGACTCTTACTCGGGCATGTGAATGATATAGAAACTAGCGGCCAGCGGTCCGCGGCTATCCATCAGTACGAAACTGTTATAATTCAACTCGGGAGAATAGGAGCTTTTCGCTAGATATCTTGGGAGATGTCTTGTTGGCAGAATCTACAACCCCTGAGGCTGAAAGGACCTCGCGAGGAGTATCTAGGAGAGAATTTCTGAAATTCACCGCTGGAGCTGCGGCTGTTGCCGCTAGTTCAGCGACGATCCTGGGCACTTTTCCTTCTCTTGCAACCCAAACCCAAACGCCCAGTGCCCTATTACAAACCGGCCCGGCCTCCGGACTAGAGGAGGCAACTATCGCCCAGCTTCAGGCCCAGATGATCGCGGGAACACTCACGTCCGTAAGTCTCATCAACATGTACCTGTCCCGGATCACGGCCATCGACGCCAGCGGGCCTTTTCTCAACTCCATACTCCAGACCAACCCGGACGCGACATCCATCGCCTCACAGCTCGATTCGCAAAGGAGGGCCGGCACCTTCCTAGGCCCCCTCATGGGAATCCCTGTTCTCTTGAAGGATAATGTCGACACTCATGACAAGATGCAGTCAGCAGCAGGCTCTCTGGCTCTCGTCGGGACACCAGCGCTAAAGGATTCGACTGTCGCGGCGAACCTGCGGAAAGCGGGGGCGGTAGTCTTGGGCAAGACAAACCTTAGCGAGTGGGCTAACTTCCGATCGTTCTTCTCCAGTAGTGGATGGTGTGGCCGTGGAGGCCAGTGCAACAATCCCTATGCCATCGACCGCAACCCATGCGGTTCCAGTTCAGGCTCCGGCGCGGCCCCCTCTGCAAACCTAACGGCAGTCTCCATTGGCACCGAGACCGATGGTAGCATCGTCTGCCCTGCCAACATGAATGGTGTTGTCGGCATCAAGCCCACCGTGGGGCTGGTAAGCAGAGCAGGCGTCGTCCCGATATCGCACACCCAGGACACCGTCGGTCCCCACGCCAGAACAGTCGCGGATGCTGCAACTGTCCTCACAGCAATTGCCCAAAGGACGCCTGACTCCCGGGACGCAGCCACTAGCGCCAGCCCGCTGGGCAAGCTGGGCCAGCCACGTCCCAGTATTCCTGCTGATTATACAGCCTTTCTGAATCCCAATGGGCTGCGAGGTGCGCGGATCGGTGTTTCCCGCGACTTCGAGGGGTTCAGCGCTCACACCGACGCTGTCTTCGAGGCCAGTCTGACAGCCATGGAGAAGGCGGGAGCAACATTGGTAGATGTATTCTTTCCACACTTCTCCGACATCTTCAGCGGGGGTGCCGAGTTTACAGTCCTGCTCTTCGACTTCGTACAAGACCTTCAGAAATATCTGGCCGCACGCGTAGGCGTACCCATAGCAGGAGGAACCCTCCAAGATGCCATCAACTTCAACAACAACAATGCCTCAAGGGAGATGCCGTTCTTCGGCCAGGAGATCTTCCTATTGGCCGAATCGTTCAGCACGGATCCAACCGTCACGCAAGCCTTCGGCTTCTCCTACAACGACGCCCTAGCTCATGATCGGCTGATCGGGGCGACTGAAGGCATCGATATGCTCCTAGCGGACAACAACTTGGAGGCGATAGTTGCTCCGACCGACAACCCGGCCTGGCCTACAGACTTGATCAATGGCGACCATTTCGTGATCGGTAGCTCCTCTCCTGCCGCCATTGTAGGCTATCCCATCATCAACGTGCCATCGGGGATGTCGTTCGGAGTCCCCCTAGGGATATCATTCTTCAGCACAGCCTTCAGCGAGCCCACCCTGATCAAGCTGGCCTCAGGCTTCGAAGCCGTGACACACGCCCGGCAGAAACCGCAGTTCCTATCCACCCTACCCTTCGCAAACCCGGTGGCCGGACCCGGAAAGAGCGGACGTACACCAAAACGGATGCAACGTCTCATCCCCCGGCTATAGCGAGGACAGGGACACATAGTCGGACGACTAATGGAAACAGGTTCTCCCTCTTTCTAGACCTACCTTTGAACATTAGCACTTGTGCCGGTTTGACTGTTATCTCTCTAGCGAGCCAGCTATGGCAGGCGCGGAAGTACTTGTGGACCCAGGCACGTTAAGGGTGGTGTTGAAACTCTTTGATCTGCGGCCTCGGATTGCAGGGTCCAAGATGTGTCCATCGACGCAGGGCCACTTCTGGTTCTTGGGTTGTTTTGGGCGGGCGTAGAGTATTGTTCAGCCCGCCCTGTCGTTCGTCATTGCGTTGGCTGAGAACGCTCCGCATTGTTTCTTAGCGGAAACTCATCATCCGGTTACCGGTTTAGCTCGAGTATTATTAACGCATCTAGAGCCTGGATTTGCCGCATCGGGAGCAGAAGGCGTTGGCGGTTTCGAATGGTGCACCGCAGAATCTGCAAGAAGTGAAGGCTGATTCTGTTTCCTTTTCCCTGAGGGACCCTTTCTTCTCATATCTCCGAGCAATGAATAACGATCCTTCGAGTAGGAGTATGATTGGCGCGAAAAGTGCAACATCGGCTATCGGGCCGCCGTCGGGTGTGATTATAGCTGTGAGAATGTAGATTCCTACCCAGAGGTAGAGTCTTCTCTGAGTGATGCTACGTGTTCCAACGATTCCGAACTTGACGAGTAGTACGAGAAAAACTGGCAGCGTGAAAGCGAATCCCGTTGTGAGAATACTGAAAAAGACCAGAGTGTAGAAGTCTTCAATGTTTACGAATGGTACGGCACCGGTGTAAGGGAGGAATATGAGAGTTCCAAACACTATGAATGGAAGCAGGACAACAAATGCGAAGACAGCTCCAGCGACGAAGAGGAGGGAAAACGCGGTTACAAACGGATAGACCGACCGCCTTTCAGTCGGCTTTAGAGCGGGATCTATGAATCGGTAGACTTCGTACGCGAGGACAGGAATACTGACTGCGAAGCCGAAAACGACCGAGGCGACAACGTAGAGTTCGATCGGAGCGGTGAAGCTTCCTGCAATCAGTTGTACGTTCGGGGGTAGTAGGCTCGCCTTGATGTAGAGAATTATTACTGAGATGAGAGGCTTGTAGAAAGCAAGAGGGTTCTCTATGAACGAAGTATCGGCGGGAAGCACCATGAACAGGATTGTTGCGACTATGAAAGTGTAAATCCAGATGCGGAGGAGCTTCGCCAGTTCGTTTACATGTTCCCATAAGGGGAGGAGCTTTTCCGCTCCGCCTTGCTCACCCAAACAGTCGGCCCTAGTTCTGGCCCCGGTCGGCCCTTGTCAGTATTTCTTCCCTAATTTGACTGGAAGACTTGCCTTGGGTCTTGATTCCCAGCCTGCGAGCCGTCCTGATGAGGAGCTCATCGTCTCCGCTCGTACTTCCCGGGTCTTCTCTTCTCCGGAACTCTGCAACGACTTGACCCATGGACCTAGCGAAGTCTGTTACAAGCCTAGGCCTGAATAGAAAGGCTAGTACGATTACTCCGCCGACTACCAGCCACTCGAAGCCGGTGATCGCCAACCTGCTAGGTCACGCTACTTGGCACGTGCAGAGTCTACTATCGCGTCCGATATTTCCTGTCGAGTCTTCCCTTCTGTGCTGATCCCGAGTCTCTGAGCCGTCTCGATCAACGGGTCAGAAGGGGTGCTCTCGATTCGAGGAGCTGAGACGACAGAGGGGTTTGTCAGCCCCTTTGCGGCCTCGTCAAATTCTTTCCTGGCCTTGCCGAGCGATCGTGCGATTTCAGGAATTTTGCTGGGTCCCCATATGAAAAGGGCGACGACGATTATTCCGATAACAACCCATTCGTATCCCGCGATTGCCATACCGCAATCCCGCCAGCAGAATCTAGTTCCAAGCTTTAACTCTTTACCATAATCTAGCCAAAAACTCCGAAGCGAGAAGGCTTATTCGAGGAAGGAATTTTCCCGCGGTGGAGAGGCTCGGTCTAGGTGAGGGTAATTGTCTGTGTACGACGTGTCCCAGATACGGCCGCCCGTATCAGGATAGCATCTGATCGGAAGTCGATAGAGACTTCAGACGCAGAGTTCGTCATCAACCCCTACGAGGAATACGCCCTAGAACAGGCCGTCCAGCTCAAGGAGAAGCATGGAGGAGACGTCACCGTCGTAACGCTGGGGCCGGAGAAGTCTACCCAAATGATCATGAAGGCTTTGGCTCTAGGCGCTGACAATGCAGTCCACCTTAGAACCGAAGACCCCCACATTGACCCTGGTTCCATCGCAAAAGCAATCGCTAACGAGTTGAAGTCTCACCAGTTCGACATTCTCCTATTCGGAAAGAAAGGTGTCGACGACGACAACCAACAGGTCGGACAAATGGTCGCGGAACTGCTCGACATTCCATGCGTAACTCAGATCGTCAAACTCGAATTATCGGATGGAAGGGCTGTTGCGCAGAGGGAAGTGGAAGGCGGTGGCATCGTCGTTGAGACGTCTCTCCCTGCAGCATTCACAGCAGAGAAGGATCTGACCGTCCCCCGTTATGCCTCTCTCAGAGAACTCGTAGCGGCCAGGAAGAAACCGATCATTGTAAGAGATGTGCAACTGCAACCTGCTCTTCTCGAAATTATTTCAGTCCAGAATCCTCCACCACGCGCCCCTGGCAAGATAGTAGGCAAGGGAGTCGAGGCAGTCCCAATTCTTGTGAAACTCCTGCACGAAGAGGCAAAGGTGATCTAGAACGACTGGCGATATTCTGGTTTTCGCAGAGTCATCCGCGGGAGCTTTTCGGAAAGCGGCCTACGAAGCGGTCACCGAAGGAAGAAGATTAGCTGATCTTCTAAAGGTGGATGAGCATGCACTTGCAATCGGCAACGGCCTCAAAGAGAGAGTGAAGGAGCTTGGACGATATGGAGCTGACAAGGTCTTCCTCGCGGACGATCCGAGTCTTGAACCCTTCAACGCCGATTACTATCGCCAAATCGCAGTCGACGTTACAAAAAAGACCGGCCCAAGCATGATTCTAGCGGCAGCAACTTCAACTGGAAAGGATCTTGCCCCACGACTAGCCATTCATCTCAACACGGCCGTGGCAAGCGAGTGTACTCAGCTGGAGGTTGATAACGGGCAGATAGTCGCAACCAGACCCGCCTACGCTGGCAAGGTCTTGCTGAAAGTGAAGATCAAGAGCACACCGAATATTGCGACGCTGAGGCCCAACGTTTTCACAGCCAAAGAGGCCTCGCCCCAGAGAACCCCCTCGGTCGAACAGGTAGGATTCAGTAAACCGAATTCAAGAATGATTGTCAAAGAATTCGTCACTCACGGCGCAAAGAAACTCGACCTCGTTGAAGCAAGCGTCATAGTCTCAGGCGGACGGGGAATGGGTGGCCCGCAAAACTACAAGATTCTCGAGGAACTCGCCGAGGCGGTGGGAGGAGTGGTCGGGGCATCACGGGCCTCCGTCGACGCGGGCTGGAGACCACACTCAGACCAGGTCGGACAAACTGGACGTACCGTCTCCCCTACTCTCTACATTGCATGCGGAATCTCAGGTGCGATCCAGCACCGTGTAGGAATGATCAATTCGAAGGTAATCGTCGCGATCAACAAGGATCCTGAAGCTCCTATCTTCGGATTTGCAGACTACGGGATAGTAGGGGACGTATTCGAAGTCGTCCCTGCTTTGACGCGCGAAATGAAGAAATTCTACGCCAAGAACTAGCGACGATGGACTATTAGCTATGGGACTTTAGGAACCGGCCTATCTCCTGGCTCAGCGGACTCCTCGAGACGTCGATCACGGGCATTTCGGTGTTGCCCGACTTTACATTATGACTGAACTCCGGCATTGGCGCAAAGCTGATCGAGGCGATATATAGCTCTCCCTTGGCATATTCCTCAGGCATCTCAGGGGGAGGTATAGGCTGCGAGACAAAGACCATGCCCTCGCACCAGTTGAGGAGGATCGGCTGACCCATCTTCATGATTATTGCTAGAGAGCCTACAAGTTGCTGAGCGTTATCATACTTGACCAGTTCTCGGACGACTACTTTTTTCAGCGGTTCGTGAGCAATTTCGACCATTGACAATCGACTTCGTCCCGTCGGAGTGGTTTCGTGGGCCTATTTGTTTGTTAGGACGGTCCCGTCAGACTCATCCGGACTTGAATGTGACTCCTTTGCCGCCTGATGGGTACTTCCAGGTTATCGCGCCTGCTCCGAGTTTGTGGCACACTATCAGACAGGCTCCGGTCTCCATGCACCCCTCGGTGTTGTAGTTGAGCTTGTCCTGCCAAGTGTAGACCTCTGCGGGGCAGATGTAGAGGCAGGGTTTCTTCTGGCAGTGCTCGCATTTCTCTGTGTCAACTACGATGAAGGGTTCAGGGTCTTTTGTGAAATTGACCAGTGCCAGTCGCTTGTCCAGCGTCATGGCTTCTTCTGTTGACAAGTCTAGAATGTCCTCGCTCCGCTGATCATGTCTCGAACAAGTGAGAAGAGTGATACTCTGCCTTTTGCTTGTGAGCGTAGTTCCTTGAAGATCTTCCTCTTGCCGTTTCCATCTACTCTGTAGACTGCTTCTGCGGTTGCGCAGACGAGCTCTGGGTAGATATTGTAGAGGCGATTCTTCCTCAGGTAGGCCGGGACCCGGTTGAATGTGTACATGTCGTTGAGAGCTGGGTCCGCTCGCAGCTTTCTCTCGAACGTTTGAAGTGTGCGTGCCGAGTAGTCCTGTTTCTTGTGCGCTTCTAGCACTGTCTGGGCTGCGGCTACTCCTGCTTGGATTGCGATGTCTACGCCGCGGAATGTGTAGCCGTTGTTTAGTAGGTGGCCGGCAGCATCTCCTGCCACGAGCATCCCGTCTGTGTATGGGCGGGTGAGCATCTTGGGCCCCGCTTCAGGAATCATGTGGGCGTCGTACTCGACCGTCTTTCCACCCTTGATGAGCCGCCGTATCCTGGGATGTTTTCGCAGTCGGTCCATGAAGGTTGATGATTGAATCTGTTTTGAGGAGGTGTCTTCTCCGCCGACAACCATCCCAAGTGCGACGCTGTCTTTGTTGGTGTACATGAAACCTCCACCGCGCGTGCCGTTGGTGCAGGAGCCTACGAAGACATGGGCAGCTCCTTCGCCTGGGTCCAGACCTAGACGTTTCGTTCCCATCGAGATCTGGTAGGGCTCAAGCATTTTCACCAGCCCTGCCTTTCGCGCCAGTCCTGTGGTGGTTCCATCGCAGGCGATTACTGCGCTGGTGGGAATCTTGTCCTGACCGGCCACGATGCCTTTGACCCGGCCTTTCTCCATAATGAGGTCGTCTACTCTCGCCTCGGTGATGAGTGAGGCCCCTGCTTTCTCTGCCTGTTCGGCCAGCCACTTATCGAATCTCGCTCGTTTGGCGGTGAAGCTACCTTCCGGATCTTTGGACTCGTATTCGATGGTGAAGGCGCTGTCGTCTGTCATGAACGTGAGGCCTTCTTTCCGGACGAACCGCTCTATCGGAGCCTCCTTCCAAGCGTCTCCCAGGAGTCTCCTGACCGCGTAGGAGTAGATTCTGCCACCAAAGACGTTCTTTGCCCCGGGGAATGTTCCTCGCTCCACCAGGAGTACCTGGACCCCTTCCTGGGCTAGTGTTAACGCGGCGGCGCTTCCCGCAGGTCCTGCTCCGACTACCGCTACCTCGAATCCTTCAAGCGACAAGGTCAAAAGTTCGAGACGAGGGGCGGCTTATTCAGTCTGACTCTGGACAATCACGGAGGCGATTTGCTACTCTGGTTCTGATTCTTTCTTAAATCTCTGATTTAGAATCTCCTGGATGAGTTCGATTGCTCTCTTGACTTGCCGCTGAAGCGCCATGGGGTCGTATCCAACCGGGGGCTTCGTGTTTAGATATGGCTTGTACATGTCGAAGTCGAGGAATTTCTTGCTCGATTCGAAGATGCTCATGAGGGCTGAGCTCTCCATCAGCTCTAGGTCCGAGCGTCTGCAGTGATAGAACCCGTCGTCTCTCGCGAAAGTAATCTTCTCGTTTCCGAAAGAGTCGTTATGAATGTCCTCCCAGAGGTTCTTGTCCACCTCGTTCTCGCTCGCCGCGCCGGCGGCTATCTTTGATGCGTACTCTTCGAATAGTCGCGTTGCTTGAGCCTCGGAGATCTCTAACGCCTTAGAAAGTTCCGTGAATGAGAGTCCTTTCCTTCTCAGGTAGTAGCAGGCCTCTTGAAGGTAGGGTATCATGTCCGGGTCGATAGATGCGCTCACTCTACTTCGGGCTCTGAGAGGGGATCGTCTGGACTGGTAATAAGGGCAGAGGCGAGGTTGCTGAGAGTTAGACTGCGACCTTCGGTAGGTTGCTCTTGAAGTACCGTCTACAGTTTCGACACTGCAGTCTTCCTTCCGAGATGGTCTTCAGGGGCATGTCGCAGAAGGGGCAGACGTCAATCGTGGCAAGATTAGCAGCCCCTTGAGCTATGCTCCGAGGGGTGACTTTGATCAGTCGCCTGAGATGGCCTTTGCTGTAGGCTGCCAGCGAACCGACAACCCCGACCAGTATGCCAGCCGCTACCGTGACCTCCGGCCAGATCACGGGCCATACCGAAGACATGTATGTCTGCATGAATGGAT
>WNGP01001505.1_pt1 | contig 19199 bp, 17 predicted proteins | sample 5407671 | NCBI WGS metagenome assembly WNGP01 (sample SAMN13153381, study PRJNA577476) | soil metagenome | isolation source: 40 cm soil or saprolite under Garry oak tree replicate 2 | place: USA:California | collected 2016-06-15 | reverse complement strand
GTGCGCGCGATCGACGCACTCATCTCCTCGAGACTCGAGGTCGTTTCCTGGACGGCGGCTGCCTGGGCGCTGGTGCCCCGCGACAGCGTTTGCGACGTCGCCGAGACGTGGTCGGAGGCGGCCGTGAGGGCGCCGGCGCCGGCCTGAACGTCGCCGATGACGCGTGAGAGGCGTTGCACCATCAGGAGCAGCGCGTTGCCCAGCGTATCGCGACCCGAGCGTGGCTCGACCAGGGCGCGGAGATCGCCCTCCGCCACACGGGCGGCGGCGCTCGCCATTGTCGCCGTGGAGCGGGTCGCGCGCGTCATGGCACGGAGCAGCTGCCCCACTTCGTCGGCGGCGTCGGTCTCGACGCTCACGCTCGTGTCGCCGTCGGCGAGGCGCTCGGCAACTTCCACCGCCCGGGCGAGGGGCTTCACGAGCCCGCGGACGATGAGCACCGACAGCAGACCGAGCAGACCCAGCGCGAGCAGCGCGATTCCGGCCGTCCAGCGGACGGTGCGGACCGACTGCAGGCGAGCGGTTATGAACGCGGCGGTGATACTCGCCCGCTCCGTCGCGGTGGACGTGTCGATCCGCGCCTGCAGCTCTACGTAACCAGCCCGCATCTGCTCGAGGGCGCCGCGCAGTGTGCTGGCGGTGTCGCGCGCGATCATGCGCTGGCTCGTGCGCCGCGCCAGATCGTAGTAGCCGTCGAACTGGCGCTGCAGCGCCGTCAGCTCGGGTCCCCTGAGGAGGGGATTGCCGCGCGCCGCGCTCGCCTCACGAAACAGGCCCGCGAGTGAATCCGCCGTCCTCAGCTCCTCGACGTCGCTCGCGGCGACCGCGTCCTGCAGCGCGCGTTGCACCGTCTTGAGGTCGGTCTGGAGGCTGTGTTGCAGCTCGAGCGCGGGATAATGCCGCTGCTCGATCTCCCACAGGGCGCGCGTGGTGTGGCCGCCGAACACGGCGGTCGTCCACAACACGAGGCCCAGGGCAGCGAGTGCGGCACCCGGCAGCAGCCAGATCTTATGCGCGAACTTCCAGGTCGTCAGCACAATAGGCTCAGTCGTTCACCACGGTGATGACCTTCACCCGATCGCTCGGCGTCTCCGCCGCGATGTAGCCGATCGCGCCGGGGTGCTGCCGGACGTACGCCAGGATTTCGGCGTCCGTCGCCATCGCCGGTGGCGGTACGTCCTTGCCGGCGAAGATCTGCTGCTGCCAGTAGCTGCTGAGGGCCGCGCCGTCCCGGTGATGAATATCCGAAACGAATCGCTCCCGTACGGCGGAGCCGTCCGTCTGGTCCACCGGCTCGATCAGCTCACCGGTGGGCCAGCGCGTGGCGCGGCCCATGAAGATCCGCGACACCTCGGAGGCCGGCAGCGCGCTGACCGGGTTCTGGGCATTGACGACGACTTTGAATCGGACTGTTTGGGCACGTGCCGCTGGGGGCGCAATGAGCGCGCCCACCAGCGTCAGGATGCCAAGCACGGTACGCATGGGTTCAGTTCTCCGGAGTTGCTTGTGGCGTCGGGAGCGCGACTGCCGCCGTGGCGGCACCCACATCACCGAGCAGCCGGTCGATGTCGAGAATCAGGACGAACTTCCGCGAATCCAGTTTGCCCATGCCGACGAGGTACTCCACGCGCACGCGACTGCCGAACGCGGGGGCAGGCTCGATCGTATCGGGCGCCAGCTCGATCACCTGATTGACGGCGTCGGCCAGAATTCCCATGACGAGCTCCTGCTCGTCGACGCGGACTTCGACGATGATCACGCAGGAGCGCTTGGTGACCGCCGTCGCCGGCAGCCCGAACAGGTGGGCCAGGTCCAGCACCGGGACGACAGCACCGCGGAGATTGATCACTCCGCGCACCGCCGGCGGCGCATTCGGCACGCGCGTGAGCGTGTCGTACTCGAGGATCTCTTTCACGCGCAGGATGCCGAACGCGAACTCTTCGCCGGCGAGCTGGAACGAGAGGTATTGAGTCATCGTGGCCTCGCGCTAAAAGCGGGTGAAGCCGCGGTCGTCGTGCGTCAGCGCGACTGCGTGCTTGTGGCCGTTGCCGTCGGGCTTCGGGGCCTTGGGCGCTGGGCGCGGGGCAGGGCGCGACGGAGCGGGATGCGACTCCGGCATGCCCTGCACGTGGAAGAACGACATGAGCTGCTCGAGGCTCTCCGCCTGGCTGGCCATCTCTTCAGCCGTGGAGGCGAGCTCTTCGGCGGCGGACGCGTTGCGCTGCGTCACCTGATCGACGCCCGTCAAGGCGCGGTTGATCTGCGACACGCCGGAGGACTGCTCAGCGGTGGCGGCCGCGACTTCCTGCACCGTCTCCGCCGACTTGCGGATGGCCGGCACCAGCTCCAGCAACAGGTGACCCGAGCGCTCCGCGACCTTCACGCTGGAGGCCGCGAGGCCGCCGATCTCTTTGGCAGCCGTCTGGCTGCGTTCGGCGAGCTTGCGGACTTCCGTCGCAACGACGGCGAAGCCCTTGCCGTGCTCACCCGCGCGCGCCGCTTCGATCGCGGCGTTCAGCGCGAGCAGGTTCGTCTGATAGGCGATTTCTTCGATGATCGAGATCTTCTCGGCGATCGCCTTCATGGCGCCGACGGTTTCCACGACGGCCTTGCCGCTCTCATCACCGTCACGGGCCGCTTTCACCGCCGACTGCTCGAGCTGGCGGCTGTTGTCGGCGTTCTTCGAGATCGACGCGGTCATCTGCTCGAGGCTCGAGGTCGTCTCCTCGACGGAGGCGGCCTGTTCGCTCGTGCCCTGTGAGAGGCTCTGCGATGTGGACGAGACCTGCGTCGCGGCCGAGCTCAGCGCGTTCGCGCCGGCGCGGACTTCCCCGATCACCTGCGACAGCTTCGCCACCATCGTCTGCAGTGCAGACCCGAGGGCGTCGCGTTCGGAGGCGGGAGTCACGGCGGTCGTGAGGTCGCCGCCGGCGATTCTCACCGCGGCATCGACCTTGGACTTCGTGGACGCGATCATCCGCTGCATCGCGGTGAGCACGTCGCCCACCTCGTCCTTGCGGCCGACCGCGAACTGCACATCGACGTCACCCTGCGCCACGCGATCCGCCGCAACGACTGCGGTGGCGAGCGGCCGGGTGATGCCGAGCGTCAGGAGAACGCTGATCACCAGCCCGAAGATCGCGGCGATGAGCGACGCAACGACGATGACGGTGTTGGCACGAGAAGCCGACGCCTGTGCGCCGAGGCCCTTGCTGTCGATCTGGCCGATCTGCAGCTGCGCCAGCGAGTCGGTGATGGTCTCGACGCCACGAATCGCGTCCTTGACATCTGCGAGCGCCGCGTTGGCATCGGCCGGCGTGGTGATCTGACCCGCCCGAATCTGGGTGAGGGTCTTCTGAAAGCCGGCTTCGTACGTGGTCAGGTCGGCGCGGATTTGGCGCAGCTGGGCGCGCTCTTCGTCGCCGGCGGCGCGATCGAGGCTCGCGAGGGTCTGCTCCAGGCTTTGACGCGCGTTCTGCCACTTGGTGCTGTAGTCAGCGACCTTGTCGGCCGTGGCGATGTTGAGGAAGACGTCCTTCTCGAACCGCCGCAGCATGAGTGACCACGCGCGCGCCTCGAGGGCGGCCGTCAGCTCCGGCGCCTCGACATTCGTGATGTCGCGCGTGGCGCGCGACGTCGTCCCCGTGCCCCAGTAGCCGGCGACGGCCACGAGGATCATGAGGGTGAGGAGGATGCCCGTAGCCAACCCGAGCCGCTTCCCGATGGACATGTTCTGCAGCATGGACAGACCCTTCCGTGTTTAGGAGAGTGTGGTAGCCCCGCGCAGCAGCGCGGGGACGTCGAGAATCAGGGCGACGCGACCGTCGCCCAGAATTGTGGAACCGGACAAACCCGGCGTTGCTTCGAGCGAGGTGCCGAGCGACTTGATGACCGCCTGGCGCTCGCCGTACAGCTCATCGACTGCGAGACCGGCACGGCCGCCGGCGTGGTGCACGACCACGACATGCTCGCGGCGGGGCCGCTCGCCCGGGACGCCGAGGCGGTCGCGCAGCCGCAGGAACGGCAGCGGCTCGCCGCGAAGATTGACGACGCCGTTGCCGGCGCCGCCGTCATGCGTCTCGGCCGGCAAGGACAGACACTCGAGGACCGCGTCGAGGGGGATCACATAGGTCTCGGCACCCACGCCGACACCGAAGCCGTCGATGATCGCGAGCGTGAGCGGGAGCCGCACGGTGACCGTGCTGCCCTCGCCTTCGATGCTGGCGAGGTCGACCGTGCCGCGCAGGGCGTCGATGTTGTGGCGGACGACGTCCATGCCGACCCCGCGGCCCGAGAGATCGGTTACCGTTTCGGCCGTCGAGAACCCGGGCGCGAAGACGAAGCCCAGCAGCTCGGCGTCGGGCAGCTGGTCGGGCTGTGCCGCGAGACCGGTCGCGCGGGCGCGCTCCGCAATGCGGGCACGGTTGAATCCGGCGCCGTCGTCACGGACTTCGATCACGATCGTGCCACCTTCATGGGCGGCGCGCAGCGTGACCGTGCCTTCGAGCGGCTTGTCGAGCGCCGCGCGCAGGTCGGTCGATTCGATGCCGTGATCGATGGCGTTGCGAAGCATGTGCGTGAGGGGATCGCGCAGCCGTTCCACGACGCGCGTATCCACTTCCACGTCTTCGCCTTCGATCCGCAGCTGGACGCTTTTGCCGTGGGCGTGGGCGAGGTCGCGCACCGTGCGGCCGTATTGGCGGAAAAAGGGGCCAATGGGCACCATGCGCGCCTTGGTGACCTGTTCCTGCAGCTCGAACTGGAGCCGCTCGGCGCCCAGATGGGCTTCGAGGATGTCGCGACCGAGGCCGTCCGGCAGCGCCGCGAGCATCTGGGCGATCCGGCCGCGCGCGATCGCGATTTCGCCCGTGAGATCGAGCATGCGGTCGAGCTTGGTGACGTCGATGCGCAGCGTGCGGGTCTCGACGGGGCCGGCGGCCGGCTCAGCCGCCTGGACGTCGTGCGCGTCGCCGGTGCGTGCGTCGCGGAGCGCCCGGCGCGTGGCGTCGAGATTTGCCGGAGCGGCGTCGCCGCCCATGAGCGCGCGGAGCACATCTACGGCGCGCAGCAGCAGCGAAATCGTTTCGGGACCGACGGCGACTTCACCGGCGCGCAGCAGGTCGAGGAGATCTTCGACCTCGTGCGCGAATTCGGCGATCTGCGGGAACCCGACCATCGCCGCGTCACCCTTGAGGCTGTGGACCGAGCGGAAGATCTCCTGGAGGAGATCGGCGTCGGTCGAACGCGCCTCGAGCGCCACGAGCTTCTCCTCGAGCCCGCGGAGGTGGTCTGCCGCCTCGGCGCGGAAGGTTTCGAGCACCAGCGCGCGATCGCGATCGGAGAGCGCCATTAGATGTGCCTCACCCAGGCACTGCCGTCGCTGGTCCGAAAGACGAGCTTGCGGCCTTGCGCGCCGCCGACGTCCTCGTTCACGATGGGAATGCCTGCGTCAGCAAGAAAGCGGCGGGCGAGTGAGACGTTCTGCATGCCCAGCGATCCATTGGTGGTCTGGAATGCATCGATGACACTCGCGCCGCCAAATACCTTTGCCTGGAGCCGGTGGCGGGCACCGCCGAGGCGATGCAGCTCCGCCAGGAGCTCGCGAATAGCGACGTTGCCGAAGCGCGACGACGAGACGCCGTTGTTCACGCACTGCGGCAGCAGAAAGTGATTGAGCCCGCCCACGCCGGCTTCGGAATCCCACAGGCAGACGGAGACGCACGATCCCAGGATCGTGGAGACGAGCCGTTGCTGGGCGGAGGCGTAGAGCTGGCCGACATGGACGTACGCGGTGTCCCCCGGCGTCGCCGGAGGTGGGCCGCCGCCCTGTTCCGGCGTGTCGGCCGCGACCAGCTCCGCCATCGTGGCGGCCAGGTCGCCGAGTCCGAACTGAACTTCGCGCCGCGTCATACGCAGTTCGCGTACGCCGCGCGCAGGCCGGCGTAGTGCATCGCGCGTGGGGCGTGTGTTTCGAGGAGCGCAAACAGCTCGCGGTCGATCGCATCGAGCTGGGGCTTTTGCGGCAGCAAGCGGAAGATCGCAATCATGCCGACGACCCGGTCGTTGCGCCGCAGCGGCACCGCCACGACGGCGTTCGCCGTATCCGTGTCGTTCTCAGTGACCCCGATGCCGTCGAGCAGCTCGAGCGAGCCATCGGTGCGGGTCGCGTAGATGGCCATGCACTCCGAGCCGATCAGGTTCGCCACGATCTCTTTGATGACCGTGAGCACGCCGTCCTGGTCGGTGGCTTCGTGCAGCTGCTGGAGGGCAGCATGCAGCTGCGCCAGCTGTCCGAGACGCTGCTCGGCGGCGGCTTGCCGCTCGGCGAGGCGCTGATTCTCCTCGCGCAGATGGGTCACGGTGCTGCTCAGCGCGAGCTCGCGCTCGTCGCGGCGGTCGTGTTCGGCGCGCCACAGCTCCATCTGCTCTTCGCAGCGCCGCAGGCGGGTGTCCGCATTTTCGATGCGTTGCGTATCCATGGTCAGTTCCCGAGGATGCTGCGCACTTTGGCGAGCAGCACCGCGCCGTCGACCGGCTTGTTGATGTAGTCGTTGCACCCGCACTGGAAGCAGATCTCGAGGATCTTCGGCTCGGCGCGGGTGGTGATCATGATGACCGGAATCGACTTGGTGGATTCCTGGCGGCGCAGCAGGCGCACCGCCTCGAATCCCGTCTTCTTCGGCATCACGACGTCCATGAGGATCAGGTCCGGCTGCTGGGCGGTCGCGACGTCGAACGCCTCCTGGCCGTCCTGCGCAATGAGGAGCTCGTAACCTGCGCCGCCCAGGATCATGCGGTGCATGGTGAGCGCGGTCAGCGAATCGTCGGCGAGCAGAATGCGTTTGTTGTGCATGGGGACCTAGGCCGAACAGGTGGCAAATGGACGAGCGTTCGCCTCGGGCAGCGCAGCCCGGAGGGGCTGCAGCCAGCCGCTGGCGATGAGCTCGGGAGCAGTGAGCGGTTTCGCGAAGAGGTAGCCCTGAGCGAGATCGATGCCCGCATCGGTGAGCGGCATCAGGTCGCGGGTTTCCTCCACGCCTTCGGCGACGACGCGCGCACCCAGCTTGAGACCGAGCTGCGCAATCGAATCGAGCACCGCGCGCCGATCGAGATCGGCATGCGCGCCGTGAACGAAGTAGCGGTCGATCTTCAGGTACTGGGGATGCGTGTCGATCATCATCTGGTAGTTCGAGTGCCCCAGGCCGACGTCATCGAGCGCGATGCGTGCGCCGAGACTGCGCAGGTTGCGCAGCGCGCGGTCGAAGGTCACGCCGTCCCACCCGTGCGCGTGCTCGATGATCTCGATGGTGATGCGCGTCGGGTCGATCCCGACGTCATCGGCCATCGCGACGAGCACCGCGGGGAAATCGGGATCCCGCCCGAGCGTCGAGGCGTGGGTGTTGAACGACAGGTGCGGGTTGCCGGGCAGCTTCGCCGCGGCGTGCAGCCCGACCAGGATGCAGGCGCGGTCCACGACCGGCTCGACGCGCTTGCGGCGGACGTACTCGAACATCACGTCGGCGCGCCCGGCGTTGGTGTCGCTCGGACCGCGCGTCAGGCACTCCAGCATGTGCAGCTGCAGGCGTTCGCCGATCATTTCGACGACCGGTTGAAACACGACGGTCAGTGCGTCAGTGGCGAGAATCTCGTTGAGCAACCGTGTCATGCCGCGCATCCCAGGAGCTTGATCGCGGCGTCCGCGACCTCGGCGAGCGGCATGGACTTGTGCAGGACGGCATCGGCGCCGCGGCGCAGCGCTTCCTGCTGCATCTCGGCGGAGCCGTACGCGGTGAGCACGATGACGCGGGTGCTGGGACAGCACTCGCGGACCATCCCGACAAGATCGAGCCCTTCAGAGCCATGAGTGCCGCTGAGACGCAGGTCGGCGACGACGAGGTGGTAGCGGATGTTGCTGAGGAGCGCTTGCGCTTCCTCGAGCTCGCGTGCCGTGTCGACCGTGCAGCCCTGCGCCATGATGTACTGGCCCATCGCAAACAGAATCGTTTCTTCGTCGTCAACGATCAGAATGTGCGCCACACCGTTCTCCATCAGGTTTGTGTGAGGCGCAGGATGCTGCGCCCCTTGTTCCGGGCGAACGCAGAGAAGGCAAGGCGCATGCCGTGGTGTAAGTGCTTGTGTTGTAGCGAATTGAAAGAACGGCGCACTGCGGAGTCTGGAATTGGGACCGGCGCTTCTAGCTCTTGGACACCTCGATGCCGAGGGTTTTGATCTTCTGGTACAGCGTACTGCGCGGGACACCGAGCCGCGTCGCCGCATCCGCCACCTTCCCTCCGACTTCGCGCAGCACCGTCTCGATGTGACGGCGCTCAACTTCGACGAGCGTCAGGTTGCCGTCGAAGGCCGGCGTCCGCGGCGCACCGGGAGCGGCCAGCGCGGCCGATGGCGCCGCGTCGAAATGGAGGTCAGCGGCCCGGAGCGTGTCCGCACCGGAGAGCAGGACGGCGCGCTCGAGCACATTGCGCAGCTCGCGCACGTTGCCGGGCCACGCGTAGGCCTGCAACGCGCTCATCGCGTCCTGGCTCAGCGCGACAGCGCGGCGACCGCGATCGCGCCCGAACCGCCCCAGCATCTCGGTCGCCAACATGGGGATGTCTTCCTGGCGCTCCCGCAGCGGCGGCACGCGAAGCACCAGGGTGCTGATGCGGAAGTAGAGATCGCTGCGGAACTTCTGCTCCTGCGAGAGGCGGCTCAGGTCGTGTGACGTCGCCGCGATGAGACGCAGATCGACCGTCCGGTCCTGTACGTCTCCCAGTCTGCGAAAGCGCTTGTCCTCGAGCACGGTGAGGAGCTTCGGCTGCACGAGCGGATCGACGTCGCCGATTTCGTCCAGGAACACCGTGCCACGATGCGCCACCTCGAGCAGGCCGAGCTTGTTTGCCGCGGCGCCGGTGAACGCCCCTTTGGCGTAGCCGAACAACTCTGATTCGAGCAGCTCCCGCGCCAGGCCGGCGCAGTTCAAGTCCACGAACGCCTCTTTGGCGCGCGGCGAGTGCTGGTGGAGCCAGCGCGCCACCACGCCCTTTCCCGATCCGGTCTCACCGAGGATCAGCACCGGACTGTCGGCGTCGGCCATTTTCGCCGCCTGTTCGCCGAGGCGCCGCATCGTGGGTCCGCCGCCCTGGAACGGGTCGACCTCGCGGCGCCGGTCCCGGCTTGCCTGGTTGGCGAGCTCGCGGCGATGCGTCCGCTCGCGCTCCAACATGCGTTGCAGCAGGATCAGCAGCGCGGGTAGCTCGACCGGTTTGATCAGGAAGTGGTCTGCGCCCTCTTTGATGGCGCGCACGGCCAGCTCGATGGTCCCTTGTCCCGTCAGGATCACCACCGGCAGGTCGGGATCGATCGCCTTGAGCCGCGGCAGCAGGTCCAGGGCGTTGCCGTCGGGCAGGCCGTAGTCGAGCACGACGGCGTCAGGCCGCGCGTCCCGGACCTGACTCTCGGCGGTCGCGCACGTATCGGCTTCGACGATCGTGTAGTCTTGAAGCTCGAGGAAGTCGCGAACCGCAAAGCGGATCCGCTCCTCGTCATCGACGATGAGGATCGTGGTTTTAGACACGAGCCGGTTCCGCCGCGCTCTCGCGGACCAGCGGCAGCCGCACCGTGATCATGGCGCCGCCGTTCGCGCCGTTCCGGGCCACAATGTCGCCGTCATGTTGCTCGAGAATCCGGTGCACGATGGAGAGGCCCAGCCCGGTACCGCCGCGCCGCCGCGTGAAGAAGGGCTCGAACAGGCGGGGCAGGTCTTCGTCGCGGAACCCCGTCCCCTGATCGCTGAAGCTGATCTCGATCATCTCGTTCCTGCCCCTGCCGCTGCGGTTCGCGGTGATGGTGACGCTCTTGCCGCGCGGCGAATGCTGGATCGCGTTGTCGATCAGATTCTGGAACACTTGTTGAATGCGGCTCTGATCCATGGGGATCGGCGGCAAGTCGTCCGCCAGCTCCTCGCGGATCCACACGCCGCTGCTTTCGGCCAGTGCGGTGCACGCCGCCACGGCGCGGCGCACGACCGGTCCGAGCGCGCCGTGGCTGACGTCGAGCCGCTGCGGTTTGCCGTACTCGAGCAGGTCCTGCATCAGTTTGGTCAATCGGTTGACCTCCTGTCGCAGGGTTTTCGCGTAGCGCTCGTAGCCGGGTTGCGCGCCAAAGCGGGCCTCGAACGCGTCGATGGTCCCCGAGATGCCGAACAGCGGATTGCGCACCTCGTGGGCGACGCCGGCGACGACCGATCCGAGCGCGGACATGGTCTCGCTGCGCCGCAGCGATTCCTGCAGCCGCTTGCGCTCCGTGACGTCGCTGGAGACGCCCATCAGCGCGATCACGTTGCCCTTGGAGTCCTTCACTTGTGCGGTGGTGAGGGCGATGACGAATTCGCTGCCGTCCTTGCGCCGATTGTACAGCTCGCCGTTCCATCCGCCCCGCTCCGTGCCGAGCTGAATCTCTTCCTGCAGACCCGGCGGATTGCGCGGCGAGCCGATCAGCGCAATGCTCGCGCCGATGATCTCCGCTTCGGTGTAGCCCGTCCTCTCGAGGAAGGCGTGATTCACGAAGGTGAATCGCCCGGTGCGGTCGGTGATCGTGATCATCTCCGTCGTGCTCTTCACCGCCTGGGCCAGGAGGCGCAGCTGCTGGTCCGCTTTGCGCTGCTCGGTCACGTCGGAGAACCACACGATCACGTTGCGGACGGCCCCGTCCGAATCTCGCTGCGGATCGACGTTGACCAGCGCCCAGCGGTTTTCGGGCCGGCCGCGCGCGGGGATGCCGACCAGCTCGTTGCGCAGCGCCCGGCCGCTCCGGACGGCGCTGAAGATCGGACGCTCGTCGGCGGCGTATGGCGTCCCGTCTTCGCGAAGACCAATCATCTCGCGGTGCCAGAATGTCGGATCGCGGATCTCCGCTTCGGTGAGCGCGAGGATATCGCGGGCGGCCGGGTTGGCGTGGAGGACGCGGCCCTCCGAGTCGAGCAGCGCGACCCCGATGCTCATGTCCTGGACCAGCCGCCGGAACCGTTCTTCGCTCTCCCGGAGCGCTTCCGTGGCCCGTTTCCGCTCGGTGATGTCCAGTCCCTCGATGAGCAGGTAGCCGCGGCCACCGAGCTCGATCATTTCCACTGAAAGGAGCATTTGTACCGGCACGCCGGCCTTTGTATGCAGCGCCAGCTCGATTCCGCGGAGGTGCCCTTCGGCTTTGAGCCGTGCGACGAGGGGGGCTCGCACCGCGGGATCGTCCATCACGAGGTCCCGCGTGCGCCGCCCCAGGGCTTCCTCACGCGTGTATCCGAATCTCGCGAAGAATGCAGGGTTGGCATCGACCAAAATGCCGTCGTCGAGCTCGCTGATGATGATCGGGTTGGGGCTCGCGTGGAACACTTTGGCGAACTTCTCCTCGCTCTGCCGGAGTCCTTCGGCCGCGCGCTTGCGGTTCGTGATGTCCACGGCACTCGCCAGGAGGTGGGGCACACCGTCGAGCTCGATGCTCTCCACCGACAGCAGCACGTCCAGCTGCGGTCCGGACTTGGTTTTCATCTTGAGCTCGAGGTCGCGGATGCGGCCTTCCTCGCGGAGCTGGCGCAGGAAATCTCCCCGCCGCTCGGGATCGGGCCACAGGACCTCGGCCGCAGTCTTGCCGATGACTTCGGCGCGGGTAAATCCGCTCGTGAGGCAGTACGCCTCGTTCACGTCCATGAGGGTGCCGTCGTCGAGCCGCGAGATCACCGAAGGGTTCGGGCTCATCCGGAACGCCCGCTCGAACTTCTCCTCCGACTTGTGGCGTGCCTGCTCCGCCCGGACCCGATCGGTGACGTCGGTGGCAACGCTGATCGCTCCGGTCACCCGTCCATCGTGATCCCGCATCGGGGTGACCCAGGCTTCGAGGGTCGTTTCCTTGTAGGTACCGACCCCGTGGAACATCTGGCCGCTCAGCGCGATCCGGTACGGTTGGGCGAATTCCGGAGCGTCATGCAGCTCGTCGAAGATGGAATGCCCCACGACTTCCCCGGGGCGCTGCCCGAGGGCGGCCAATCCTTTGCCTTCGGAAACGGTGATGATGCCGTTGGCGTCGATACCGAACAGCATGATCGGGGCGCCCGCGACGACCGCACGAAACCGTTGCTCCGCGTCGCGCGCCGCGGTCTGGAGACTCTTCTCTTCCGTGACGTCTTCGATCATCGACACCGTGTGCGTGAGTTTGCCACTGGCGTCGCGCACGCCGGCCACCGAGACACGGCCCCACACCACTGCTCCGTCCTTGCGCCGGTAGCGCTTTTCCACCGCGTACCGGTCGTACGAACCGGCGGTCAGCGCCGCAAAGCGGCGATCGCTCTCGGCGACGTCGTCTGGCATAGTCACGTCGCGATAGGATTTGCCGCGCAGCTCCTCTTCGGAATAGCCAAGGAACCGCTGCAGCGTGGGATTGGTGTGTGCGTACCGGCCGGCGGAATCGACGATGGCGATCCCGATCGGCGCCGACTCGAACATGGCGGTATAGCGTGCTTCGCTCTCGCGCAGGGCGTTCTGCGCGCGCTGGCGCGTTTCCTCCGCCCGCTGGCACAAAATCGCCGTCGCTTCGTTGAAGTGCTCGCTGAGACGCCCCAGCTCATCGACGCGGCGAACGGGGATCGTCCACCCGAGGTCACCCTCCGCAACCTGGGTGATGCCTTCCTCCAGATCGGCGAGCGGATCGTACAAGCGCCGCCGCAGCAGCAGCGCCACGAACGGCGTGATGAGCACGCCGAGCAGCAGCCACCACCCCACCGCGCGCATGCTCGCGCCTGCCGCCCCGGCCAGCGACTGTTCGCGAACGATCAGGTCCTCGAGGCCGAGGCGCTGGGCGGCGGCCTGATACCGATCGTTCAGGTTCGCCATGGAATCGGCGCGGGCGAGCTGCCGCTCCGCTTCGCGGCGGCGTCCCAGCTCGAGGTTGGCGAGGGCCTCGAGCAGCGCCACGGCCGCGCGCGACTGCTCCACATTGGCCTGAGAGAACTTCACGCGCATCGCCGCCGGAATCCCTGAGAGCCCTGAGGCGCTGGTTGCGGACGCGTTGAGCGAGTCGATGCGCTGGCGGAGGTTCGCCAACGCGGGCGTCAGCGCGGCAGACCGCTCAACGGTGTAGAGCCACATCTGAATCTCGTCGATCGTCGATCGCAGCAGCGCCGAGCGCGCGTCGATCGATTGGTACTCCGCCCGCACCCGCTCGCTGTGAGCGCTGAGCGCCCGGGCCGTGGGCGTGATGCGGATCGCGATGATCGCGGCGATGACGACCACGTACACGAGCACGCCGATCCCCAGCCAGCGCAGCGTCGCTCGCAGCGTCAGCGGCTTCACTGGACCACCACCAGGGGCTCGCTGCGTGTCCCGATGCGCAGCATGTAGAGGGGGCGACGCGCCGCGGATCCGAAGGTGACCGCTCCGGTCACACCGTCATAGGCGGGGCGCGTCACGCCCAGCTCGGTGAGGTAGCGCCGCACGGCGTCGGGTCGTGTGCCCGCCACGCGGGCCGCCTGGGCGAGCAACAACAGCCCGTCGAACAGCAACGCCTCGCTGGCGTGGGCCGGCCGGCCGACGAGCTGTTCGTACGTGCGTGCGAAACGTGCCGACGCGGCGCCAGGCGCGCCCGGGTACCAGAACGCCACGACGTATCGAACACCCGGGGCACTGCCGAGGAGGTCATAGAACGCCGAGTCCGGTTCGACGCCGTCGGCACAGATGACGCGAATGGCGGCCACGCGCGCGATGACGCGCCGGGCGATACACGCCGCGTCGCCCGTCCGGCCGGCGATGACGATCAGGTCAGGTGGGCGGGCCCGCGGCGTGGCACGGAGGATCGATCCCTCGGCAGTCTCGGGCACGCCGCACGGGAGGGCGATCGGCTCCTCGACGATCGCCTGGACGCCCCGGGCGCCCAGCGCACCACGCAACGCATCGCGCAGGCCGATGCCGTAGTCGTCGTTGTCATAGAACACGGCCGCGGCGCGGGTCCGCAGCGTGCCGACGGCGAACGCGGCGATGAACTCGGCTTCGGCGGAGTCGTCGGGGGCCATCATGAAAACCCAGGGACTCACGGTGCGGAGGCGGCGACTGGTGCCGGTGGGCACGAGCAGCGGGATGTGCGCTTCCTCGTAGACCGGCGCCGCGGCCAGGCTCCCCCGGCTGTCGCCGTGTCCGACGACCCCGATGAGGCCGGGCGTCGCGGCGAGCCGCGAGGCGAGTGTGATCTGCGCCGGTGCGCCGCCCACGCTGATCAACCCGGTGGCGGTGACGATGCGAGGCTCTTGCTCCGCGGGCCGCCCGCTGAATTCGTGATGCACGACGTCCAGTACGCCGGGGCGCTCCTCACCGAACGCAAATCCGATCACTGCTGCATCGCGCTGCCCACAGCCTGCAGCTCCCGCCAGCACTGCAACGACTGCGAACAGGCGCCCGAGTACGAAGCCCATCCGCCACCTCGACGACGAGTGTCGCTAAGGTATCGCGGCTTGCCTGTAACTACCAGCGGATGGCAGCACTGCCCCAGGTAAAGCCAGATCCGAACGCGGTGAGCACCAGCAGGTCGCCTTGCTTCAGGCGGCCCGCGGCGAGCGCCTCGTCGAGCGCGATGGGGATCGAGGCGGCCGTGGTGTTGCCGTACTTTTGGATGTTGCAGTAGACCTGGTCGTCGCGCAGACCGGCGGCTTTCTGGACCATCTCGATGATGCGCAGGTTGGCTTGATGGGGAACGAGCAACGTGATGTCGGCGGGAGTGAGGCGGTTGGTCTTCAGCGCGATGGCGACGGACTCGGGCATTTTCAGGGACGCGAATTTGAAGACGTCGCGCCCTTCCATCACGGCGCGATGCAGGCCTTGCTCGATCATCTCGACGCTCACGTACGGATCGTGCGCCAGGCCGGGACCATCCACCCAGAGCTTTTCGGCGTAGCGCCCGTCGGCAAAGATGTGCGTGGACAAGACGCCGCGGCCGTCGTCTTCGACCGGTCCGAGGACGGCGGCGCCCGCGCCGTCGCCGAACAGCACCGCCGTGTCGCGGCCCCGCGTCGTCTTGTCGAGCCCGCGTGAATGCACCTCGGCGCCGACGAGCAGGATGTGCTTGTACTGGCCGGTGCGGATCCACGCGTCGGCGATCGACAGCCCATAAATGAAACCGCTGCACTGATTGCGCACGTCGACCGCCGGAATGTCGGTGAGGCCGAGCTCGCGCTGCAAAAAGACGCCGTTGCCGGGCTCAAAGTGGTCAGGGGTGCAGGTGCAGTAGATGATGCAGTCGAGGTCCTGCGCCGTGAGGCCCGCCTTGGCGAGCGCTTTCTGCGACGCCTCCCGCGCGAGCGCGACGCCCGTATCGCCCTTGTCCACCCAGTAGCGCGTCTTGATGCCGCTGCGCTGCACGATCCACTCGTCGGACGTGTCCATGATCTTCGCGAGGTCGTCGTTCGTAACGACGCGCGACGGGACGTGAAATCCGGTGGACAGGAATGCAGTGCGGGGCATCCGTGCTCTGGGTTGCGAGTGACAACGAAGGTACCCAAGATTAGCGCATGGACCTGACGGTGACTAGACAACAGTACGATGCGGTGCGCAACGCCAAGCACTTACCCGACGTGCTCACGAACGTGCTCGACAAGGCGAGCAAGAACGCGAGTGGTCATGTGCTGCATCTCACGTATGAAGAAGCAACCGCGCTGAACGAGCTCGCCGCGTGGAACGTGCACACGGACGCCGCTGGGAACGTGACGCCTGAATCGCAGCTCTTCGATGACTTGGTGCGAGCTATCCTCACACATCCGGAGTATTGATGCGCGTTGCGTGTCTGCTGCTGCTGATCGCCTCGCCGTTAGTCGCACAGAAACGTGCTATCACATTCGAAGACTTCATTGCATTGAAAAGCGTGAGCGATCCGCAGCTCTCGCCCGACGGCAAGTGGGTCGCCTACACGGTCTCGATTCCCTCGCTCCAGGATAACCGCAACGTCTCGCGCGTTTGGGTGGTCGAGGTTGCGACAGGCAAGTCGCGCCAGGTCACCGGGGGCCCGGGGTCGGACCGCCAGCCGCGCTGGTCGCCGGACGGCAAGACACTCGCGTTCATCTCGACGCGGGAGGGCGGGGCGCAGATCTGGCTGCTACCCATCGCCGGCGGCGATGCACGGAAGGTCTCGGGCTTAGCCGACGGTGCGTCCGATCCGATGTGGCTGCCTGACGGCTCTGGCCTCCTGGTCGTGAGCGACATCAAGTGGCCCGCGAATCAGGAGATCGATCAGCGGAACGGCGCGTATCCGACCGACGCGCGTATCTGGACGGGGTTGATGTGGCGCCATTGGGATGATTTCCGGGCCGGGAAGCGCCAGCACCTGTTTCGCGTGGATGTCGCGACGGGAAAGGCGACGGACCTCACACCGGTCGATCACGACGTGCCGGCGATCGCCACCAGCGGCGACGGGGACGTGACGGTCTCGCCGGACGGTAAAGACATTCTGGTCGCGATGCACGGCGACTCCACAGTCGCCGACAACACGAATGTCGACATCTACGCTGTGGATGGTCCGGTGCTCCGACAAATCACCACGAGTCCCGGCGCGGATAACACGCCGCGGTATTCACCGGACAACCACTGGGCCACCTACCTCTCCATGGAGCGGGCGGGATTCGAGGCCGATCGGGTCCGTCTGATGATCGCCGATCGGACGGCAGGGAGGCCCGCACCCGTGGATGCGACCGCGGGCTGGACGATCTCGGTCGGCTCCTACACCTGGTGCCCAAACTCCAAATGCATCTACGCCGTCGTCGAAGAGCGCGGCCGCGACAACATCTATCGCATCGACGTCCCCGGATACAAACGGTCGCGCGTCGTCACCGGCGGCGTGAACACGGGCGTCCAGGTAGGACCCGACAACAAGGTCCTGATCTATCTCCACCAAAGCAACACGCAGCCGCCCGAGGTCTGGGTCTCAGGAAAGGCGCTGACCCATCACAACGACTCCGCCCTCGCGACCCTCGATCTTCCGCCGCTCGAGGAGTTCGGCTTTGTCGGCGCCAACGGCGACTCGGTGTTCGGCTGGTCCCAGAAGCCGCCGGGCTTCGACCCCACGCGCAAGTATCCGCTCGTCTATCTCATTCACGGCGGTCCGCAGGGCGCGTGGACCGACAGCTGGGGCCCCAGGTGGAATAATCAGATGTTCGCTGCGAGGGGATTCGTCGTCGCCGAGGTCAACTTCCACGGCTCGACCGGCTACGGCCAGAAGTTCACCGACGCGATCTCCCAGCATTGGGGCGACTACCCGTACGACGACTTGATGAAAGGGGTGGACGCCGTCGCGCGGCTGCCGTACGTGGACTCGACGCGCATGGGCGCGGCCGGCGCGTCCTATGGCGGCTACATGGTCTACTGGATCGCCGGCCACACCAATCGCTTCAAGGTACTGGTGGACCACGACGGTGTGTTCAATACCACGAGCATGGCGGGCTCGACCGAAGAGCTATGGTTCACCGACTGGGAATTCGGCGGTTCGGTCTACGCGAACCGCGCGCTCTACGAGAAATGGTCGCCGCTCAATTTCGTCAGCAATTGGAAGACGCCGATGTTGATCGTGCATTCGCAGCTCGATTACCGCGTGGATCTCTCCGAAGGCTATCAGGCCTTCACGGCCGCGAAGCGCATGGGCGTCGACGCGAAATTTCTCTCCTTCCCTGACGAAGGGCACTGGGTGCTGCGGCCGCGCAATCGCCGCATCTGGTGGGGCACGGTCCTCGACTGGCTGGAGGTGCACCTGAATGAAAGCCCTCACCCGTAACACGCTGCTGGCAATCCCGCTGGCACTCGTCGTGTCGGCTGCCATTCCCGGTCAGGGTGCGATCGGCTGGGACTTTCTCGACGCGTTCACACTCGCGTTCTGCTTCACCTACGTCGGACACCTCGTGGAAGTCCTGCTGCTGAAGATTCCCGGGATCGAGACGCCCGCCGGGAAGTTCGTCCGTGTGGTGGGCTGGTTTGCCGGTGGGTTGTGGTGTTACGAGCTGGGGCGCTGGCTGTTGATCCTGTATGGCCGCAATACCGGCCAGCTTCCATCCCTCATCTGGGGTGGCGTGTTCTTTGTCGGCGTGGAATTCGTGGTGCACGCCATCCTGCGGACGTCGGGGAAGCCAAACTTTTACAGCGGCCAGCTCCAGGGGGTTGAAACCACCAGCGGACGCTAAGCGGGACGAGCGGCCTCCTCGATTTCCGGGTCGAGCGGTTTCTTGAGCCCCTCGAGGAGGTAACCGGCAGCGACACCGCTCACGACCATGAGCAGTCCGATCCAGCCGAGCGCGGTCAAACGCTGTCCGAACAGCAGCAACGCCAGCACGCCGCCGACAACCGGTTCGATCGTCGCCGCCACCGACGCGGGCGCCGCCTCGATCCGCTTCATCGCTCCAAAGAAGAGGATGTTCGCCGCGATGACCGAGCCTGCCGCGAGGCCGAACAAGCCGCGCCACGCGGCGGCGGAGGGCGGCACGGTCGGCGGCCGTCCCCAGATGGCAAGGCCAATCCAGATGAGCAGCACACCGCCCACCGCCTCGAGGAACAACACCTTCACGGCACCGTAGCGTGGCGCCGCGTAGCGTCCCATCAGCGATGTCAGGGCATAGCTCAGCGCCGACAGCAGTCCGCCCGCGACGCCGACGGTGACTCCCATGCGCGCCGCCTCGGCGCCGGCGTTGCTGCCGCCTGTGACCGTGAGTGCGACCCCGATCATGACGAGAATCGCGAGCGCGATGCGGGTGGGCGTGAGCGCTTCCTTCAGAATCACGCGCGCCAGCACAGCGACGATGACCGGCGCGGTGTAGAGGAGCGCCGCCGCGCCCGCGACGCCCACGCCGCCGATCGCGAACTGGTAGGCGATCTCGAAGAGCGCGACCATCGCGCCGCCACCCAACCCGACGAGCAGCCAGGCTCGCCGGTCGGCGCGAAACAGGTCGCGCCGGAACAGCACGCCCCAGATCACCAGGGCTACGGTGCCGATCAGGACGCGCCAGAAGCCAATGCTGGTTGCCGGCATGAGGCTGTAGAGACCGGTCGAGAGCGGGCCGGTGGTGCCCCACGTTGCCCCGGCGCCGAGGGCGCAGAGGTAGCCGATCACTCGAGTCGAGCGTTGGTCGGTGGTCACGACGCCATATTGCCCGCGGTCAGTTCACCGCGCAACACCGTGACGGCTTGGCCGCC
>WNGP01002718.1_pt1 | contig 19211 bp, 17 predicted proteins | sample 5407671 | NCBI WGS metagenome assembly WNGP01 (sample SAMN13153381, study PRJNA577476) | soil metagenome | isolation source: 40 cm soil or saprolite under Garry oak tree replicate 2 | place: USA:California | collected 2016-06-15 | reverse complement strand
GACCTCGCCGCATCTTCGCAAGCCTGCAGGATCAAGCTGCCGACTCCGCGGCGCGCCCAATCCGGATGGATGAAGAAAGCGCGAATCTTCGCCGCATCGTGAAGAGGGTCCAGCAGCGCATCCTGGCGTGCGGTCCAATGGTCGCTCCCGTAAAGCGTTTTGCGCTTGCTCCAGCCGCCGCATCCGACAATCATCAATCCGGATGGTGCGTTCTTTGCTCTAATGAGCTCGACAGCGGCAGGCTCAGCTTCGGCGACCATATACGTTCCGTCGGCGATGAGCTGGCTATCGACGCCAAAAACAGTCTCGAGCGCGCCTTCGATCTGCGCTGGCGTGTAGTCCTGCGCCTGCAAACCGCGCACGGAGGCGACGACCAGTTCGCGCAGAACGGGAATATCTTCAGGAACAGCGAGACGAAGGCAAATGTTTGCTGGCATCGTGGTACGAGGGCCGGAATGGATTCTATCGCCGAGTGCTCGACGAGCGCGACAGAATTCAAATTGTCCAGCATCATGGGCTGGTATGTTGAACGTCTTAGAGGCAGCGTCATCCACTTTGGAGGCGGGTGATCTCAAATGCTCTACATGGTCATCGAGCGATTCAAGAATCGGGACGCGAAAGCAGTTTATCGCCGCTTCCGCGAGAAGGGTCGCCTGGCTCCGGACGGGATCGCTTATGTGCAGAGCTGGGTGGAGACAAACTTCGATCGCTGCTTCCAGTTGATGGATTGCGGCGATGTGCACTTGCTGGAACAGTGGGCGGACCACTGGCGGGATCTCGTCGACTTTGAGTTTATCCCGGTGCGCGGTTCGAAAGAAGCGGCGGAGATCATCACTCCCGAACTCTGAATTACGATTTCCCGTGCGATTGATGCGTCGCGCGAAGCCTGGTCAGCAAAGCAGCCAGCTTTGGCCGGTCTTGCTCGCTCAATGCCGTAAATTTCAATCCTAACCCAACGCCGGACCTGGCATGCCGCACCACCGCCTCGGCCCTGATCTGTCCTTCTTGCACAAGGAAATGCAACCTGGTCTGGATGCCTTCGGTCCTTGGCTGGGGTGTCTCGATGAACAAGCCTCCCATGCTCATATCCCTTACACGCGAGACATGCTCTTGTTCGCGACACTGCCAGTACACCCACACATCTCCGTGTGCCGGAACACGGGACGTCAATCTCCTGGATGGCGTAGCGACTGGTCGCGAGGGAGGCTTTACGGGAAACATGGTTTTGAAGGGTCGATCGGCCAATTCATCATAAGCAAGCGATCATGACAGTAGTGTTAAAGACTCCTTAATCGTTTCACGGAGAAAGATGCGGAGGAGTCGATCAGCCTCCGTGCCACCGCGGTGTTAAGACTGGGATTGGTAGAGCTTCGATGCCATTGCCGCGTCCTCCCTTGCCGCCTGTAACACCGCGTCGTACACTCGGAATATCCTATGGATCACTCGAGGACTCATCCGTGACCACTCCTGCACAGTTCGTACCTGCATCCCAATTCGCGCGTAGCGCCCGCAGCGAAGAAGTTGTCGCCAAGCATAAGAAATATCTATGGCCTTCGGTGACCAACTACTTTCAGCAGCCCCTGGTTATCGACCGTGGCGAGATGCAACACCTTTGGGACCTGGAAGGTAACAAGTATCTTGATTTCTTTGGCGGCATTCTGACCGTCTCCGTGGGGCACTGCAATCCGAAGATCTCCAGCAAAGTAAACGCGCAGGTCAACCGGCTGCAGCACACTTCGACGCTTTATCCCAACGAACACATCGTGGCGCTGGCGGAGAAGATCGCCGAAATCACACCGGGCAACCTACAACAGAGCTTTTTCACCAACTCCGGTACCGAAGCCAACGAAGCTGCTATTCTGCTCGCCAGGATGTCCACCGGTAGCTATGACGTGGTGGCACTGCGCCACGCCTACTCCGGCGGCTCGGCGCTCGCCAAAGCCATCACCGCGCACGCGCCCTATCGCAAGGGCGGCGTCATCAGTGTCGGCATTTCGCATGCTGTGAATCCCTATTGCTATCGCTGTCCGCTGCACTTGAAGTATCCCGATTGCGAAGTGGCCTGCGCGGATGACGTGGAGAATCTCATTCAGACCGGGACCAGCGGAAATATCGCTGCCTTTATCGCCGAACCGATTCAAGGCGTCGGTGGTTTCATCACTCCGCCCAAGGAGTACTTCAAGATTGTCTTCAAGATCGTGAAAAAGTATGGCGCGCTGTTTATCGCCGACGAAGTGCAAACCGGCTGGGGACGCACTGGTAAGAGATGGTTCGGTATCGAGCAATGGGAAGTGGTTCCGGACATGATCACCGGAGCGAAAGGTATGGCCAACGGCGTGCCCGTTGGCTTGACGGTGACCACGCCGGAGATTGCCGGCGGATTCCAGGGTGCGAACATCGCCACTTTCGGCGGCAATCCGGTGACCAGCGTGGCGGCTAGGGCCACCATCGAGCTGATCGAAGAAGAGCATTTGCTCGAGAACGCGGGCGTGGTTGGCACATATTTCCGCGGCAAGTTGGAAGAGTTACAGTCGAAGTATTCGCTCATCGGCGACGTGCGCGGCATGGGACTGATGCAAGCGCTCGAATTGGTGAAGGACCGCAAGACGAAAGAGCCCGCGCCCGAAGCCGCCACCCAGGTGATGGAACGCGCCCGCCAGAACGGCTTGCTCATCGGCAAAGGCGGCCTCTATGGCAACACCCTCCGACTCGCCCCCATGCTGAATACCACCAAGCCCGACGTCGACGAGGCCATCAAACTCCTGGACAAGTCGTTCAGCGAGGTTGGGGATTGAGAATCAGGAGTTTGTCGCTTTTGCTTGCCATTTTTTCTTCGGCAATCTGCGCTTGCCCTCTTCAAACAAGCTCACCGTCAGCCGAAAAGAAACTTGTTTGGAGGTCGGTCACTTTCGCGATCGTGAAGTTCAATGACGAAGCGCCGAAGTCCTGGAACATCTACCACACGGAGAAAAAAGGATTGCTGCTGGTACAGCTGTGGAAGCGGTATCTGCTGGTTGATACCAAGGAACAAGAGGCCTACGAGATCGATCCGCAAACCGTGAAGCCGCGCGGCAAAGATGTGGAATGGTCACCCGCCGACAAGTCCGATCAGCCGCTAGAGACTACCGAGTGGAAAACGCGCGGCATTGGCAGCATGCAACTGGTTAGATTTCGCCTCGGCAAGGATGGCCACGTCCTGGAGCTCCAAGTCCCCCTGCTGGTCAACGGTAAACCGGCGTACTGAAGAGCAGTTTTCAGTTTTAGGTTGTTTAGTTTTAGGCTTGGGATGGCGAAAGGCTTGCATCGTTTTGTTAACCGAATAAACGAGGACGCCAGTGCGTGCAGGTCTATGGCCTGCCCGTCAACGCGCAGTGGTCTCTGCTTATGGAGTGAAAACTAATAACTGAAACCTTTTTAGCGGCGATACACGCCGTAATACCACGGAATGCCAAGCGCGCCGGGCTCGACGCCCACAACCACCGAATCGCCCGCGCGAAAGCGATCGTAATCGTCGAAATCTACAGCTAATCGCTCGATTTTCTGCCCTGCACGCCAGGAATGAACAAACAACCGGCGCGTGCCCCGGACGATTCCCGGCATGTTGTAGCGGCTATCCACGGCAGTGGGGTAGTAAGCCACGTTTTTTTGGGAGTCCAACTTTCCGTTCACAAGAAGTGTAGCGGCTAGAATCCACGGCAGAGGAATGAATCCCGAGTAGATGCGCTTGAGTACTTCGAGTTCCCGGCGCTTTCGCGAGCGGCGGTCAAGGACCACGGCGATGGCCAGTGCGACAAAGAAAAGCACGCCAAAGAACACGAGTATGAGGTCCAGATCGAGGGGCGGATAAATCTGACTGACGTAGGGAAACGCCAGCGACCCGGCGAGAAATACCGCGGTGCGCTTGAGTAGACGCCGGCGGAACATGACTTCAGCGGCCGCGGAAGTCAGTCCGCAGGAGGGACACTGATCCGCTGTCCGCTCAGAACCGCAATCAAGGCAGCGTGTCATGGTACTTAGTATAAAACGGGATCAAGAGCCGGTGTTGGAGAGTAAAGAAAGCAGCTCCTCGTAAAGCTTCTGGCTCTCGGGTTCGGAAACAACCACGGACACGCCCATGCCATGTCCAGGCTCCACGCGCTTCACAAGACACTCGAGTCTTACGGGGCGATCGAGAGTCAGTCGCGCGGTGAAGGACGCACCCACCCAGAGCGGATCGACCGCTTCGATAAATATTCCGCTGGTGCTGATGTCGCGCGTGCTTCCACGAAGGACCGCGGAACCCCATTCGATTTCGAGGTCTGCGCGGAACGAGTAGCGCGGCGCCCAGCGGCGTTCGAGTCGCTGGGCTGGATGGTTGCCACTCCCCATTGAACTGGTGCAACCCCCTGCCAGGGATTACGTACCACGGCGCTCGGAAAAGACAAAACCCTGTCAAGGCTTTTTCCAAAAAACTACCCCCAAAAAGTGGGGGAGGGCAAGCCTTCCATCAAGACAAGGAGTTCCTCCGGTTTCCCGTTGACTCCACGTGATGTGGGTGACCTGCTCCCTTTGCTCCACGGGCATTACCCCGCTTCCACGCTAGTACGGAGCAGTGCGCCCCTGATCGATGCATCGGTACTTTCAGCTTCGTGGGGTGTCCCCTTTGTATCTTTTCCCTTAGCATCACCGACCCGGTTCTCAAGTTCCGTACGAAAGCCCAGATAAGAGTCATGCCGCCTATACGCCGGACCCCGCATGGCCAGTAAGTAGGTCCCTTCCATGCTGCTCCCAGGACACGGTGGAAACCCTGGTTTCGGTGTCATCGAATACTTTTCGACCCTTCATCAGCGGATCGTTTGCACTCATCTCTCTTATCCATACTTGACGTGATCAACGCCACGCCTTTTAACCATAACGTTCACCACCGCGGTCTTTGGACCGAAGCAGCTTATGACAGTTTGAAGCCTCCTCCTACAAGGCGGCTCCGAAGGGCCTACCTTCATCTTTCGTACAGCGTGACGATTTCTCGTCTTCCTGACACAACCACCACAAGATATACGACGCCGGGAGGGAATGTTTTGTTCCCAGCAATGTGATTTTCGATGCCCAGGAAGTCATGCTGGTGATGTGCGAAATTTTACGACTGGAACAGCCGATGCTTACTCCCGATTGGATGCGGGTGGTTCTTTGGCCGGAGCATTCTCACTTGCTGCTTTTTGGCTGGCGCGCATGCGGCGCTGCACTTCAGCCTGCAGATACTGGCGAAGACTCTCCGGCACTATGCCCGGGGCCGCCAATTCCCGCAGGTCGGAAACAGCGAGCTCGGGAAGGTAGGAAAGAATCGTGGCGAGGGGCGCAGAAGGATGGCGGACAAGCGCTAGGCGCACGTTGTAGGTGATGGACCACTTGTGATGGTGAGCGATGGCCGGAATCATGGAAGTGGGTGGCTTTTCGCGAGAAAGGGCTCTCAGAATTTGTGCTTCCGTCATGTACGGGTTGTCGAGAACGATCGAGACGACTTGCTCGTGGCCTTCGGCGAGCAGCGCGCCGGCCACGCGCGCCGGGCCACGCCGCGCTAATGTGATTTTCTGGCCGAGAGGGAGTTGCGGCAGGCGTGCGAGCAATTGATCTTCGGCGTTGCGCTTCAGCTCCGCGGAAACACCGGGCACAATCGCAACCTGCACGAGGTCCATCAAATAGAGGTCGCGGAGAAGGCGCAGGCTGATCAAGCGCGGCGTGCGCGGATGAAAAGCCAGGGCACGCTTCACTCGGTAGCTCTTGAGCAAAGGCTTGCGCCGCGCCACCTCCTCGAGAATTTCTGACGGGAGGTTTTTTCTTTCCAACAGCAGACAGAGTTGTGTTTCTTCCATCGCCGGATTGTCGAGAAGCGCGAGAAGCACATCCGCCGAAGCATGGTGCAAAAGAACGGCGAGTTCATCGCCGGTGGCAGCAAGCGCGCGTTCGCGGGCTGATCCTTCTTCGGACATTTCAATATCGCGCGGCGCGTGCCGCTGCCTCCGCAGGCGACATTCGAAGCCCGCCGATTTGTGCTTGCGGCAAAACGCGCTTCAATGCCGCGTCAAGTTGCACATCGAAGAACGCACACCGGCCTACGGTTCCTCCCGTTTTCACAATCATTATATTCTCGCGGCCGTGGCCCGAATGTTCGGCCACGGCATTCACCAAAGAGGATAATTCGCCTGCTGCTTGAACCAAAATCTCACGCGCCGCAGTGTCTCCGGCATCGGCTGCGGCAGCCACGATGGGAAATACTGACGGAAAAACGTTGTCTGGCTGCAGAGTGGCGCCCTCTTGCAGTTCCGGCCAGGAAGCATAATCGAGCTGCTCTAGAATCTTCATTCCCAGAATCGAGTCCTTTCCGTGCTGGTCTCGCTCTTTCATGGCCCTCGCAACCGCCCGGCTGCCGATGTCAAATGCGCTGCCGTCGTCACCGAACCGCGGGCCTTGTCCCCCGGTGCGCCAGATTTGTCCCTGCGCGTTGCGGCCAATCGCAGCAGATCCGGTTCCGGCGACAAGGACGATCACCGGGCCTTCCCCGGCAGCCGCTAGCGCTATTTCCAAATCCGTGAAAATGCTGACCGCAGCGCCGGGGAACGCCCCCGCAAGTGACGCACGCATTCGCTCCTTCAGCTCCGGGTTGCCAGTGCCCGCCAATCCCGCACCTAGCGCAACGATCACGTTTCGTGCAACCCGGGCTTCTTCGAAGGAAAGATCCGCCGCTTTCTCGATTTCACGTGTGGCCGATTCCACACCAACGCGCCAAGGGTTCGACGGCCCGGAAAAGCTGCGGGCAAGAATCTTTCCGGCCGGGTCCATCAAGACACATTCCGTCTTTGTGCCGCCGCCATCGAAGCCCAGGACGTAATCCATGGAAAGAGCATACGTGAAAAACGGTAGACTCGAATCGACTCGCCCGCGAGGAGGTTGTGAAAAGTATTGACGCAAGGTGCAACGACACAAGGTGCAACGACTTCTTGACGAGGTGACGGGAGGCCACTATCCTCGACGCACTTTTCCGCAGCATCTGAAGAGCCTGTGGAAAAGGCACTTGATGCGCATCCATCCGCTAGATCTTGCGATTGTCATTGCCTACTTGCTTGGCGTTACGGCGCTGGGGATGCGTTTCCGCCGCGGCCAGCAAAATGTAACCGACTACTTTCTGGGCGGCCGGACGGCGCCATGGTGGGCGCTGGCCTTTTCGATCGTCGCCACCGAAACCTCCACGCTGACGATCATCGGCGCGCCGGCCATTTCCTACGGCGGAAACCTCACCTTCCTTCAACTGGTCTTCGGCTACCTGATCGGCCGCGTGCTCATTGTGCTCTTATTGCTCCCCGGCTATTTTCGCGGCGAGTTTTTCACCGCTTACGCCTTGATCGAAAAGCGATTTGGCCAGCAGATGCGCGCGGTCGCGGCCAGCACATTCCTGATCACCCGCGCTATTGCCGAAGGTGTCCGTGTTTCTGCCATCGCCCTGGTGGTAAGCGTCGTTCTGGGGACCTCGGAAAAGCTCGCGGTGGTCATCGTTATCGCGCTCACGGTCTTGTACACCTTTGAAGGCGGCATGAAAGCGGTGATTTGGACCGACGTTGCGCAGTTGCTGATCTATCTGACTGGAAGTGCAGTGACGTTCTTCGTTGTGCTGCGCCGCATTCCGGGCGGGTGGCAAGAAGTAACACATGTGGCTGCAGCGGCCGGACACAAATTGCAACTTCTCGACTTCTCCTGGAATCTTGCCACGAAATATACCTTCTGGTCCGGGCTCATCGGCGGCGCGTTTCTCACCATGGCCACCCACGGCACGGACCAGATCATCGTGCAGCGGCTCCTCGCGGCGAAGAGCGAGCGGGACAGCGCCCGTGCCCTGCTCGTCAGCGGCGCCATCGTGCTTGTCCAATTCACTGTGTTTCTGCTGATTGGCGTGCTCCTTTATGTGTTCGCGCAGCATTCTCCGCTCTTGGCACCCGGCGAACGCACCGACCGCATCCTGCCGCTCTTTCTGGTGCGCGAGATGCCCGTGGGACTGGCCGGCCTGCTGCTGGCTTCCATCGTGGCCGTGGCCATGTCCAACGCCAGCGGCTCATTGAATTCCCTCGCCGCTTCGAGCGTGCTCGATTTTGCAAAACTGCGCGGGCCAAGCAGCGACCCCGCCCGCTCCCTGCGCCTCTCCCGCGGCATGACCCTCGCCTGGGGGCTGGTGCTGATGGGTTTCGGTCTGGTGAAGTGGGGCCCGCTGCTCGAAACCGGGTTGACCGTGGCGTCGTTGCCCTTCGGCAGCCTGCTCGGCCTCTTTCTTCTCGGCACGTTCGACCGCGGCGCGAACGCGCGCGGCGCCCTGGCCGGAATGATTGTGGGGCTCGCCGCGATCTTATGCCTATTCCATTTTACCAGCGTGGCATATACGTGGTACTTCTTGATCGGATCGACCGTGACGTTTGCGGTTGGGACCGTGGCAAGCCGGCTGGCCTCGAATCACCCGGCGAACGTGGCCTGATCCTTGAGCGGAAACGTCGTGCCCCTACTTGCGAGACCTGCGCAACTTGGAAGAACTTTCAGCGAGGTGAAATGACCGAAAAACGGTTGGAGCTGGTGCGCGGCCTGGGCGCGTGGGCGTCCGCGGCCATCGTTGTCGGAACCATGATTGGCACGGGAATTTTCCTCAAGCCCGCTGAAATGGCACACGAAGGCCGTAGTGTCTCCGTCGTTTTCGCCGCGTGGATCATCGGCGCGATTCTTTCCATCTTCGGCGCGTTTTCCTTCGCGGAATTGGGCTCCATGATCCCGGAAGCCGGCGGCGAATACGCCTATCTCCGCCGCGGCTTCGGCCCTGTTTACGGCTTCGTCTTTGGCTGGATGCATTCCATCGTCGGCCGCCCCAGCTCCCTCGCTTCCATCTCCGCCGGCATGATGCGCTTCTTGAGTTTTCTGCTCCCCGTCATCGCCGCTCCGCTCTTCACTGTTCAAATCGCCGTCCCAGGTCTCACCGGCTGGATCAAACCTTATGATTTTGTGTTTACCTGGGCCCAACCGCTCGCAGTTGTGTGGCTCCTGATCATGACCGGTGTGAACTATCTGGGCGTGCGGCTGGGTGGTGCGGTCCAGGTTTTTTTGACAACCATCAAGATCACGTCTGTGGCGATTGTGATTGGCGTGGCGTTTTTTGCGCCCGCCAGCAACCCTACGAACGGCGCGCAACCCTTCTGGCCTGCGGCGGGAATGGGTGCTGGCGCGATTTTCAGCGCATTTCTTGCCACACTTGCTGCGGCGCTCTGGGCCTACGACGGATGGGAAGATCTGAACCTCGTCGGCTCCGAAGTGGAAAACCCGCAGAAAAATTTTCCGCGCGCGCTGGTCGGCGGAGTCGGATTTGTCGCGGTGATTTACCTATTGTTCAGCGCGGCTTGCTTGAAAGTCCTGCCCTTCGAAACCGTGGCGGCATCGCGGCACATCGCTTCCGATGTCGTGGAGCACATCAAGGGAGCCACCGCCGCTAGTTGGATCACCCTGGCCATGGTCATCTCCGCCCTGGGCTCGATGAATTCCTCAGTGCTGAGCGGAGCGCGCGTGGGCTACGCCATGGCGCGCGACGGAATCTTCTTCAAGATCGTCGAAGGCATCCACCCAAAATTCCGCACGCCCGGCCGCTCGCTGATTTTCCAGGGCGTGCTGGCAAGTTTGATGGCGCTCACGGGAACATTCGAAGAACTGACCAATCTTTTCATTTTTGCCGCCTGGATATTTTACGGCGCCGCAGTCGTGTCCTTGTTTCGAATGCGCAAGACCGAACCCCATCTGCCGCGCCCCTATCGCTGCTGGGGCTACCCCTGGGTCCCGGGCCTGTTTGTGGCCGGCGCGTTGGCGCTCACGCTCAATATCTGGCTCGAACGTCCCGGCCGCTCCTCGATCGGCTTGCTGCTGATTCTCGCAGGACTTCCCTTCTATCGCCGCTGGAACCGGTCGCTCTCAGCCGCCCACAATTCGCCGGGAAACTAACCGCCGCGAAAAAAAGACCCGCATCAGAAAGCCCCCGGCAAGAAGAACCGCTCCAGGAACTGCAACCCATTCAATCCCAAGTGTCAGAAAAGCGGCGGCAACGATGCTATGTGAGAGCGTACGAGAAATCACCAACCCCACGGGAATCGCTATCAGAAAAATGGCCGCAAGCGGCAACACGGGAAACAGGCTCGAGAAAAGCGCCATGGGCGGTGAAGCGCCCGCGCGCTTCGACAGATAAGCTCCCAAGGCGCCGGCCAGAGGCAATGTCAGCAACCACGGGACATAAAACAGGAGCACAGGAGGGTGATCTAAGCGCAGCATGAATGGCTGCGGAAAGAACTTCTGCACCAGCTCAAGCAGACTCATCGAAAGCGCGAAAGTGAGAAAGCCGGGGAGCCAGAATTGCGTTATGCGATTTGTCATGGTGTCCTTCCTAGTTCGTGCTGACTGGATTTTTCGTTGCAAATCGTTCCAATCGCCTGCCAGTGAGAGAGCACGCTGAATCGCGTCTGACTCAGTCATGCCTTCTCTGAGCAGAGCTTCGTAAGTTTCTTCGAGGTGGGCGGCAAGTTCTGCGTGCACTTCGCGCTCGTCTGCGGCGTCCAGTGCGAGACCTGTGAGCTGTTCGCCCACGACTTTTTCCCAATCAGGCATGGGACACCTTCTTGAGCTGGCGCAATGCTCGGAAAAGCTCCGACCATTCCTGGCGGAGCGGCGATAGCATTTTCTTTCCCACAGCCGTGAGGCGATAACAGCGCCTCCGCCGGCCGCTGCTGCTGGTTTCCCAGGCACCGCGAATCCAGCCGCGCCGTTCCATGCGGTAGAGCATGGGGTAAAGGGCGGCGAGGGTGAAGCGCAGCGCGCCTTTGGTTTGCTGCTCGATGCGGCGCGCCATTTCGTAGCCGTGGAGAGAGCCGTGTTCGAGAACGCTGAGAACCGCAAGTTCCGCGGTGCCGCGTTTGATTCCTGTTCCGATCATGGGGCTCTCCCTTACATATAAGAGTCTTATATATGAAGCGAGAATTGTCAACTGGCCTCTGGAACAGGTGTCCAGAGGCAAACGTCCAAGGCGACAGACTAAATCGGGGCGGCGCGGGCGGAGCGCGTTTCCGCGGTGATTGGCAGGATGGCTGTTCCGGCCTCGCTCGAAACTTCAAGGGCGGGATGCAAGAGTTTGGCGAGCGCTTCGATGCCGGTGGCGAGGCGCGGGCCGGGGCGTGAAAAGTAGCTGTTGGCCTCGAGCGCGTAGACGCGGCCGTTTCGAACGGCCGGAATGGCGTGCCACCGCTCAGGAAATGACATGGACTTGTATTCGTCGCGAGCCCGCTCGGCGGCGTAGCCGCACGGGGCGATGAGCAGAACTTCCGGCACGGCATCGATCACATCTTCGATGGCGATTCGAAAGGAAGGCGTGCGGGCGTGGCCGAAAACGTCTTTGCCCCCGGCAAGGTGGATCATTTCCGGAACCCAGTGGCCGCCGACGTAGAACGGTTGCAGCCATTCCATAAAGGCCACGCGAGGACGATCCGCTGACGCTTCCAACTGCTGCTCGAGCGCGCCGAGACGCTTGCCGATCTGTTCCAGCAACGCTTCCGCCCGTGGGCCACGGCAGGATTCTTCTCCTACCCAAAGAATATCGCGCCAGACGTCGCCCAAATCCTGAGGATTGAGGCAGAGAACTTCCGGACGCCGGTCGAAACGCGTGAGCGCGGTAGCGAGATCATCGGAAGAGGCGGCGCAAACATGGCACAAGTCCTGGGTGATGATGAGATCCGGGGCCAATGCCTCCAGCACCTCGGCGTCGACGGCGTACAAACTTTCGCCCCGGTGAACGTACTCGCGAACGAGGGCGTCGATTTGCGCGGGGGAAGCGCCGTGCGGCATGCGCGAATGAATGACCACGGGCTTCGTGCGGGCAGGCGGCGGGAAGTCACATTCGTGGCTGACCCCCACAATTTCGAGGTCCAAGCCGAGCGCAAAGAGAATCTCGGTAGCCGACGGCAGCAACGACACGATCCGCATGACGAGCACAACTTTAACACAACTCTAGCGAAGGCTATTTGTAGAGAAAATATTTGCGGCGGATTTGGTCGAAAGTGGATAGAGAGGCGGCCCAGCTGGCGACAATTTTTTCGGAAAGCGTCCCCGACTGCAATTGCTGGATGGTGTCGGAGTTCCCGATGAGCAACAGGAGTTTCTCGGGATCGAACTGCTGAGGATAGAGCCTATGCAAGATCATGGCAATCTCCAAGCCCATGGGCATCGAGCGCACCGCGCCGCGCTCTGTAATGCGCACCGCTACGCCGCCGCAACGTTCGCCGCTATAGAGACCGACGATGGGGATGAAGGGTTGCGCGGTGAAATGCAGACCGGGAAGATGACGCCCGTTCAGTGCGGAGGCGACATCGTCGCCGTTGAGCCAGGGAGCGCCAAATTCTTCAAACGGGGTTTGCGTGCCGCGGCCGACGGAGACACCGGCGTTTTGCAGAATTTCAATGCCGGGGTAAAGAATGGAACCCTTCGTGGTGCGGAGATTTGGCGAGGGCGGAATCCACTTGATGCCGGTGCTCTCAAAGAAATAGTTGCGATGCCAGTTCCTCATGGCGATGACGTGAAGGTCGGCGCCGATGTGATTTTCGGCGTTGAAAAGCTGGGCGAGCTCGCCAATCGTGAGGCCGTAACGCACCGGCAATGGAAAATATCCGACGAAATTTGTCTTGTCGGCGTCGAGCATCGGGCCTTCCACGATTTCACCGCCGAGCGGATTGGGACGGTCGAGAACGAAGAAAGCGATCTGGCGCTTGGCGGCTTCCTCCATGCAGTAAGCCATCGTTGTCGTGTAGGTGTAAAACCGGACGCCGGCGTCCTGAACGTCGAAGACGAGCGCGTCGATGCCTTTGAGCATTTCATCGGTGGGGCGGAGCGTTTCGCCATAGAGACTATGGACGGGAAGTCCAGTGGCGGGGTCTTTGGAGGAAGTGATCTTTTCATCGTTGCGGCCGGCGAGGCCGTGTTCCGGACTGAAGAGAGCAATCAGTTGAACCCCGGCGGCATGGGATAAAACGTCAACGGTACTGCGCCCCTGCGAATCGAGGCCGGTGTGGTTGGTGATGAGGCCGACGCGCTTGCCGCGAAGGGGCGCGAACTTCTGCGATTCGAGAACGTCGAGGCCGGTTTGCACCCGTGCAGCGTGACGTGAGTGTTTCGATGCTGCATGCGCCGGCGGGGGTCCCAGCGCGAGAAATGCGACAAAGATGGCGAAATGGATGAACACAAAACGCGCGCGCCTGAGTCCAGTCAAAGGGTCCCCCCGCTATTGAAACCATACAATGATATTCTGGAACGCGCTGGCCGCAGCTGCGTTGAGAGCACGATGTGCGTGTGCTATGTATAAATACAGACTGTTGGCGGCCGCTGGGGGATTTTATCCGATGGAAGGACGCCGCGTTCGCTTTTTGGTTCTGATTCCCGTCTCAATAGTTCTCCTTATGACCTATAACGCACGCAGCCAGAGCCGCAGCACTTCGGCAAAAAAAAACGTCGTCAAGGAGGGTGCAGTTCCCGTAAAGAGCGGGGTGAAAAAATTGTCGCCCGCCGCGAACGTCTGGGTGGAAAACACGCTGCGCAAGATGAGTGTCGACGAAAAGATTGGGCAGCTTCTTTTCACAACTTATCACGGAAGTTTTACGGCCACGGACACGGCGGCCTACCGACAGATCATGCACGACGTGACCGATCTCCACGTGGGAGGGTTCATCAACATTACGCAGGGATCGCCGCTGGGCATCGTGAAGAGCCAGGCTTATCCCACGGCGGTACTGAACAACCAGCTCCAGGCAAAGTCGAAACTGCCGCTGCTGGTCGGCGCGGATTTCGAACGCGGTACAGCGATGCGGCTGGATGAAGGCACGTCTTTTCCAACGGCCATGGCACTCGCCGCCGGCGGCAATCCGAAGGACGCGTACGCGATGGGCAAAATCACGGCGCTCGAAGCGCGCGCCGTCGGAGTTCACTGGATCTATGCGCCGGACGCGGATGTAAACAATAATCCCGGAAATCCGATCATCAACACACGATCGTTTGGAGAAGATCCTGCGCGCGTAGCGGAATTTGTTTCTGAGTTTGTTCGCGGCGTGCGGGAAAATGGCGGACTGGCGACGGCCAAACATTTCCCAGGCCACGGCGACACGGCCGCCGACTCGCACATCGATCTCCCCGTGATTCGTGCCGACCGCGCTCGCCTTGATCAACTTGAACTTGTTCCCTTCCGCGCTGCTATCGCCATGCAAGTTGACAGCATCATGACGGGGCATTTGAACGTTCCTGCTCTCGAGCCCGATCCCAACACGCCGGCTACTTTATCGCACAGCATCCTCAGCGATCTGCTGCGCAAACAACTTGGATATCAGGGCCTCATCGTCACGGACGCGATGGACATGGGCGGAATCACCGTGCGTTATGCGCCGGGAGAAGCAGCGGTGCGCGCAGTCGTGGCGGGAGCGGACGCGCTGCTGATGCCCCCGGTGCCGGACGCAGCGTTCGAAGCGTTGCAGGCTGCAGTGAAATCGGGAGGCATCACGAGAGAACGATTGGATACTTCGGTGCGGCGAATTCTCCAAGCGAAAGCTCGGGTTGGCCTGAACACGAGCCGGCTCGTGGACGTGGGTGCGATCAATCAGAAATTCGGCAGCACCGTGTGGCAGAAAGAAGCGCAGGAAATTTCGGATCGTGGCGTGACGCTGCTACGTGATACGCCTCGCCGATTGCCGCTTGATGGAACAAAGCCGTCGCGGGCGCTGCTGCTTGCATTTTACGCTGATCCGGAACCTTATCCGGGAGAAGATCTCGAGCGCGAATTGCGTTCGCGATTCGACTCGGTGACGACCTTGCGCGCGGACACAAGATTTGTGAGCGCCAGCACTTTGAAATTGCCGCCGCCGGATTCGTATGACATGGCGATTCTCGCGCTGTTCGTGCGCGTTAGCGATCGCAAAGGAAATGTGGATGTGCCGGTGGAACAGGCGGCGCTGGCTGAGCAAATTTACAAAATGGGCAAGCCGGTGGTCACGGTGGGATTCGGGAGCCCGTATTTGATTGAACGGTTTCCGCAGGCGGAGACGTGGCTGGCAGCGTTTGGGATCAGCGATGTCGCTCAGATTTCGGTGGCGCGAGCGCTGTTTGGAGAAATTCCCGTGCGCGGGAAATTACCGGTGACGATTCCGGGAGTGAATCTGAAAGCGGGATTTGGAATTGAGTTGCCGGCGAATCCGCTGACGGTACAGCCGATGGATGTGCGCAGCGACGCGCAATTGCAACCGGCCTACGAGGTGATCGAGAAAGCAGTTGCGGACAAGGCGTTTCCCGGAGCGACGCTGGCGGTTGGTTATCGCGGAAAAGTTTCAGTGCATGCGTTTGGGAAATTGAGTTACGACGCCAAATCCGGGGCTGCCGTGCCGACGACGATGTATGACATCGCGTCGCTGACGAAAGTGGTAGCCACTACGACGCTGGTGGCGATATTGGCGGAAGGCGACTTTAGGGCGACAACTAAACCTATGGCGGTTCCGCTAGATTTGGATGCGAAGATCGAGCGGTATTTACCGGAATGGGCGAGCGGGCCGAACGCCGAGTGGCGGCACAGAGTTACGGTGCGGCATTTGCTGACGCACACTTCGGGATTGCCGCCGTTCAAGGAATATTGGCGGACATCGAAGAACAAGCAGGATACGCTGACGAAGATTTTTGCGGAGCCGCTGGACTATGAGCCGGGGACGAAGGAAGTGTATTCCGACTTGGGGATTATTTTGATGGCGGAAATTATCGAGCGCTTGACGGGGAGAACGCTTGATGATTTAGCGAAGAGTTATATTTTTTCGCCGCTGGGAATGCAGAACACGATGTACCGTCCGCCGAAAACATTGTGGCCGGAAATCGCGCCGACGGAGATTGACAATAATTTGCGGCACCGGCTGGTGCAAGGCGAAGTTCACGACGAAAACGCCTTTGCAATCGGCGGGGTTTCGGGTCATGCGGGCCTTTTCAGCACGGTGCCGGACCTGGCGGCGTTCTGCCAGATGCTGCTGAATGGCGGCGTTTACGCGCACCAGAGTATTTTGCGGCGCGCGACGATCGCGCAATTCACGACGCCGCAGCAGCTTTCCGGCGGGACGCGAACGCTGGGCTGGGCGGTGCCGACTGAAGGCGGGTCGAGCGGGCACTATTTTTCTGCGCACAGCTTTGGGCATACCGGATTTACCGGCACTTCGATCTGGATCGATCCGGACCGGCAGCTTTTTGTGGTGTTGCTAACGAATCGCGTACACCCTACCCGGGAGAACATAAAGATTCAACAGGTGCGGCCGACGCTGCATGATGCGGTGGTGCAGGCGTTGGGATTGGCTACAGTCGCGGCTCCGGCGAAGTGAAACGGTTCTCAGTGATCAGTTTTCAGTGTTCAGTCAGAGAAGAAAAATTGAGAAAGTGGTCGGTAAAGGCTGCGACGCCGGCGAAGTGAAGAAGTTTTCAGTGGTCAGTTTTCAGTTCTCGGTCAGAGAAGAGAAATTCTGATTTGATATGTCCCCATGGAGCTGTCGTTGGCTTCAGGTCGATGACACGGTTTTCAGTCGTCAGTTTAACGGCGGCAGAGCCTGCCAAGTAATTTCCCTTCGGTGCGCTTCTGATCTTACTTGCTGCCCCACTTTCTCGAGCGGAGTCTTGGTTGCAAAGCTGGGGCGCAGCGTGCTGCGCCTCTACAAAGGCGTTTCCTTGATCGGCTGCATATCTTCTGTGCGACAAGAAAAGCACGATGGCCCCCCTCCTAGTTTTTTGTAAGTGTCTTTTAGCTTGCAGCCCGCGAAACCTCATGAAAATCCCGCAACGTCAGACGACGCAGGGCTCATGACGTTAACTCCTTTGATTTCAGCACGCCTTGATTTGCAACCCAGGGATTTTCGAGCCAGGAGTGCGGCAACGGCGGCCGTCCGAGAACGTAAACGAACATAAGGACACGCGGTCCTTTGGACTGAGAGAGGACATAAATGTCTCCTGAGAGTTGAGTTTTGGGATTTGCTTACTGAGAAGAGCCGACGGACGCCCTTGCAGGCAAGCCCTTCCAGGGTAAACCGGCGGTACAAAACAGAAACGCTCCGACCGGGTCGAGTCGCAGTATGGTCAAATTAAAAAATTAGGGCAAAGGAAAGAAAAGTCAAAAGTACCACACGCCAAACCCGCGTATGGGGCACGCGCCCGGCCTTTTCCACGCGCACCCTCAGCCAATCACCTTCTCTCTTGCGTGCACGCAGTCTACGTGTTATACGTATTCTACGTGTTTCACGTGTGGCGCGTGCTCCGGATGAGGGGAGTATTATGAAGCAAAATGTCACCATCAGTTTGGACCGCCAAACGATTCGCAAGGCAAAGATCGTGGCGGCCCGGCGAGACACTTCCATCAGCGGACTGCTTGCGCGGCAACTGGAAATCCTGGTGGGCGAGGAAGAAGCCTACGAACGCGCGGAACGGCAAGCGATGGAACTCCTCGACAAGGGTTTTCACTTGGGCGGCGGCGCGCCTGTCCGCCGGGAAGAGCTACATGAGCGTTAGAACCTTCGTCGATGCCAATGTCTTGATTTACGCTCACGATGTGGATTCAAAGTCCAAGCATGCGACGGCCAAAAACATTCTGCGTGAGCTTTGGACCGAACGCACGGGTGTTCTGAGCATGCAAGTCTTGCAGGAATTCTACGTGAACGTAACTCGCAAGATTCGCTCTCCCCTGCCAAGGGATTCGGCCCGCCTTGTGGTTACCAGTTACTCGATCTGGTGCATGGAAACCACTCCGGCCGAGCTTTCGTTGGCATTCCGTATCGAGGACGAATCGCGGATAGGCTTCTGGGATGCGCTCATTGTCGCCGCCGCCGTCAAGAGCGGCGCGACACGTCTCCTCTCGGAAGATTTGAACCCAGGCCAGAAGATTGCCGGACTTCGCATCGAGAACCCTTTTGCGGCGGTCCCCTGAAAACGGCGCGATCTTCTCGTCGCTGACCATCCAAGAGCCCCAGGTGTTGAAGCGGCACCTGAGAGCGGTGCGGTGAAACACCGGGGCACCAATCTACGTATATATCTGCAAGAAGGGCCAATGTCCTATTCGCCCATACTGGCTGTGCATATTTGTGCTGGGAGCTTGGGGTTGCTGTCCGGGACCGCTGCGATGTCTTTCCGCAAAGGTTCCCCCCGGCATGTGCTGACGGGAAAGGTCTTTGTGGCATCCATGCTCACCATGGCCGTCGTCGCGGTGTACCTTGCCATCGCGAGGCATCAACCAAATAACATCAACGGCGGGATTCTGACCTTTTATCTGATCGGAACGGCATGGCTGACCGCCAGGCGCAGAGACGGGGAAACGAGCCGTTTTGATTGGGTTGCGCTACTGATTCCCTTGGCGCTCGGTATCCTAACGTGGATGAATGGTCTTAAAGTCGTGCGTAGCGGAGCGAGTTCACAAGACGGAGTTCCCGTCGGAATGAGCGTTGTCATGGGTTCGGTGATGTTGCTGGCAGCCACGGGGGACGTTCGCATGCTGTTGCGCGGCGGTGTTCTTGGAGCAAAGCGCATCGCGCGGCATCTCTGGCGCATGTGCTTTGGGCTGTTCATCGCAGCAGGGTCTTTTTTTCTGGGACCCTCAAACCGTCCGCTGAGATTGCTTTCTACAGTGGGGCTTGGGCAACATCTATCCCCGGTTTTATTCAGCACAACTTTGTATTTGATTCTCACCATACTTCCGCTGATTTTGCTGATTCTCTGGCTAGTCCGAGTCCGCTTCACAAATGCATACAGGAAAATAGAAATCAGAAACTAGAAAAGGGACAAGAGAAAGACGCCATCCTTCGACTCCGTCGAAGGATGGGCCACCCCCCCGGAGCCTCTTCGGGCTCCTCGTCCCTTTTCTGCATTTGCCTATTGATCTTCGTTTAATGTTCATACATTTCTGGCACGGGGGGGTGTTATAAGGCTGTATGCTGTATGTCTTTTCCCCATTAGGTGATTTAGCAGGGGGCAGCATGCGTGGAGAACGGGTGACGAAGGTTGTATTGGTCGTGGTGGGATTGCTCTTTGTGGCTGCTGTTTATCCCTTGCTGATGTTTGTCAGGCAAGAGCCTGCGTTGGCGATGATGCTTAGCCTTTATGTCACACTCGGCATTCTTGCTGCTGGCAGCCCG
>WNGP01002523.1_pt1 | contig 19216 bp, 11 predicted proteins | sample 5407671 | NCBI WGS metagenome assembly WNGP01 (sample SAMN13153381, study PRJNA577476) | soil metagenome | isolation source: 40 cm soil or saprolite under Garry oak tree replicate 2 | place: USA:California | collected 2016-06-15 | reverse complement strand
CTCTGCTCATCCTCATCTTTTCCCTCGAAACCGGAAGTATCGTTTGGGTCGACGTCGTTCAGATGAATTTCATGTCCCGGTTCGATTCTGTGTCGGCCTGTGTGAAGATCCTTTGGCAATCCGAGGTGCTGTCTTGCCGGACGAGTTCTTAGCTGTTTCACAGCTCATGGGGCATTAGCATCTCTCTGATGGGAATGTTTGATTACCCCTAACAGGTGAGGGGCCGTTTCAATGTCAGGAGAGAACCAGAGCAAACCATCTGGCCCGCCATCGGGAGGCGCAAGTCCGGCACCGGCCCCGGGATCGGCCAAGATCGAGCGAAAGCAGCTTCTCATTCTGCTCGTCCTCAGCCTCTCCCTAGCAATCATCGTGATTGACGCAACGATAGTGATCGTCGCTCAGTATCAAATCCAGAAAGACTTCGGGATCTCGCTAAAGGACCTAGAATGGATCACCTCACTCTACGCTCTGGTCTTCGGCTCGTTCCTTCTCACCTGGGGAAAACTAAGCGATGAGTTCGGCAGAAAACGAATCTTCATCACTGGAATCTCCCTGTTTATTGCCGGATCCATCATCGACGGATTCTCACAAGATCTCACCCAGATCCTCGTGGGCCGGGTAATCCAGGGATTCGGGGCAGCGATGGCCTCACCCTCTACCCTGTCAATCCTGACAACCACCTTCACCGGCAAAGCGCGCAGCGTCGCTTTCGGGATATGGGGCGCGACAGCGGGCGCAGCTGCGGTTCTGGGACCAGTTTTGGGAGGCTACTTCACGAGTGACCCGAGTCTTACTTGGCGATGGGCATTCTTCATCAACATCCCCATAGGAATCACAGCCCTTGTCGGAGCTTTATTCGCGATCAAGGAGACTAGGTTCAAGGATCCAAAATACACTACAGACTATCTCGGGCTCGTCCTCATCACACTAGGCCTATCGAGTCTACTGTTCGGGTTCATCGAAGCTCAAACCTACGGGTGGATTATTCCTGCAAGCGAATTTGGCGTGGCAGGCTTGTCATGGTCAACCTCAAACCCCGTCTCCCTTCCCTTGGTCTCGATCATAACCGGGCTTGTTCTACTAGCCATGTTTACTATCTACGAGATCCGCCGACTGAGAAGCGGGAGGGTCCCTCTCTTCGATTTCAGCCTGCTCAGATACAAGGGCTTCAGGTACGGCCTCTTCACTGTCACGATAGTGGCCATGGGGGAGTTTGGAGCGGTATTCATCATCTCAATATTCCTGCAGACAGTCAAAGGACTATCGGCATTCAATGCCGGACTCACATTCCTACCTATGGCCATCTCAGTCTTCATCTTCGCACCGGTAGCAGGTGTACTAGCGACCAGATTCGGACCAAAGTGGATTGTCACAACCGGCATGACTCTTGAAGCGATTGCGCTCTTCAGCCTGTCCCAGATCATCAGCGTCGACAATCCCGTCTACTACCTGTACCCGATCCTGGTCATCTACGGCGCAGGGGTTGGTCTAGCTATCAGCCAGCTCACGAGCACCGTGTTGCAGAGCATACCATGGCAGAAGGCAGGAGTAGGATCCGGAGCCAACAACACTGTTAGACAGATCGGCTCAGCCTTCGGAATCGCCGTAATCGGCGCAGTACTCGTAGCCCAAATATCAGCAGTAGGACAAGCCGACCTCGCAGCGAGCACCATCAATTTCGGCCCGCTAAGATCGGCACTGGCAACCGCGCTCAATTCGGGACTCTCTGGAGGAATAGACCCATCCTTCATCGCCAGCTTCGGTCGAAACGCACCCGTCGTCCTCTCGATCCTCTATGACGCGATCACGCAGGGAACCCGCTGGGCAGCCTTCACAGCCGGCATCTTCGTCTCGCTCGGAGCAATCAGCTCGCTACTAATCCCGAACCCGAAATCCGCCCAGACCCCGAAAGCCGCCGTCGTCCCGAAAACTGGCATTCGCGAATCCTCGCGAGCCGTAAGCGCCATCATTATCGTTCAATTCGCGATCACAATAGGACTACTCGTCGCCATCTCCAACGAATACCAGTCCAATTATTTCATGCAACAATGGATAAGCCAGAACGCATCACCGCTGGGCTTCTTCCTCTCAGGATACTTTGGAACGCTACTGGCAGTGATAGTTGGAGGACTCCTAATTGTGTGGAAAATCGTTCTTCATCGAAGGCAATCCGAGGCCAAGCCGAAGGCGGAACAGTTGACCAATCACAAGGCCTGACACCCGTCCCCTCGTAGTCTTTGAATCCCTGGAAACAGCAAAAAGAGACAATCACTCACATACTCGCACATACAACCGCCCGATTTCACCTTTCTTACACAATACTGTTCCAAACCTCTTAAGAATAATTGCTGAACCGCCAGTCACCGTCTTATCTTGTGTGAAACAAGCCGTGTTTCCCTCTGGACTCCGGGACGTGTGACGGGAAGAGTCACAAAGACCGCTTTGGTATCAGCACTAATCCTCCTTACAGTTCTAGGATCCATGGGCACGGTCCTCCCTGGTCTAGCCAACGCTCTCCTGGCCAATTTCGCAAGCCCCTCCCCCTCGTCGGTGAACGCCGCGCAGAATTCTAATTCGACAAGTGCTTTTCGGGGTCTCCACGCTGACCCCGTGCACGACCTTCGACTTCCGGAACCTGTGATCTCCAGTGTTCAACAACTCATTGGGGCCGGGGAGGTTGCGCAGACCGATTCCCAGAATCTTACCCTTAGGAATTTTGCGCTGTCAATGCGTTTGGTCGGCGGCTCTCTGCCTCTCGAGTATTTGATGTATCACGGTATCAGATTATTCCAACTCTCCTGGGGGATTCAAGCCGAGAATAATGGTTCTTGGCTATCGCTCCCCCCGGTGTCCAACAGCTTCACCCTACTTGGAACTAACTCAACTGGGACCTTTGTGTCCAGGAACATTCAGGTCGCGTATGGCAACTCTTCGGGGACATTGAAAGCTATCTACGTCGCGACTCCACAGGGCCCCCTGAAGTGGGACATTGGATTCTCGGCCGGGCTCCAGAGCAAATACCGCCTGGTATTCTCATGGTCAAACATCACTAGTACCTCTAGTCTTTCCGTTGCGTCGAAGAAGCTCAGTGTCGGATTCGGGCTGACGAGTTACACTCTGGATTGGAGCGACGTTCCATCATCTCTTAACACCACCCTTACTACTGTTCCAGGACAGTTTAAGCTGGTGATCGACCTTGGAACGGTCAACGGGGGGTCAACAGCCTGGGTGGATCCTACGATCGCAACGAACGTTGACAGTCATGCAACGGCTAATTCGTTTCAACGCCACGTTTTCTACGACGGTACGGGTGGAAACTATTGGGTCTTCTACAACAACGGGTCCGGGATAAGCTACAGGTACTCATCGAACGGCATCAACTGGTTCAGTTCTTACTCACTACCTGGCTGGCTTGCGTGGCAAGACGAGGAGGCCTCTACAACTACCGTATTGAATTCTGGACGAACCGTTGTAGTGGCCGCGGGTCAAGAGTCATTTAACAATCAATCCTCGCCCTGGACCGGTACGGTGGCCGTCAATTACGCTATCGGAACAATCTCGGGGAAAGTGATTAGCTGGCAGCCGATCCAAACCCTGCCCGTGCAGGACACCTGCAACAATGGCGGAGCGTGCGCGATGCTTCTTGATATTTGGTACGTAAGTTTGGCTATGAGTTCTGACGCTCGATTGACATTCTCATTCGACCTAATCGACGTGAAGATGTGAGTCCAACTTGCTCGGGTTGCAACGACATCGAGAGCCACACGCTGTACGTTGACAGAGGGTCTCTCCTCATCATAGACACTCGCTCGACCTATCAGAACCATTTCGTTGTAGCACTTGCCGACGCCGCCCTTCGATGCTGCTACGTTTCCACGGTAGTCCCAGCCGATTCAGGCGGTAGCATGAGAGTTATCTACATGTCTACTTTTAGCACCGGGATCTCGGCGGTTTCTTTCACCAGCTCAGGCAAGGGGGCTGTCGAGTCCGTGGCGACAGACGCCAGCGATATTTGGGAATTTTCTGCGGTCACCGACCCAAACTATACCACGCACGTTGTTTATGATTCAACTATGGACACCTGGGTAGGATACTCATATCGCCTGGCGTCGAGCTCTCAATGGAACGACACGTTAGCCTCTCAGCCATTCGCCGGGTCTGATCCTACTCTCACAATCGACACCTCGACCAGCGACATCTACGTGCTTGCGATATACAACTCGTCGATAATAATGAGGAGCAAGGCGCCTGGCCACGGCTGGTCAGACCGGCCAGCGATATATCCAGTCACAATGAGAGTGAACCCTAGATATCTTGGTTCAAATTACGCGTCAGTTAGCAGGGGCAACTCCAGCCAGATTTCGATGATCTGGACCGAAGGCAATGGACCGTTCAACGCGAGCTTCGCATCTTTCCCAATCCAGACAGTCTGGTCCCCGTACGGGTACCCTCCAGATCCTTGGGACGGGAACGGAGTTGTCCCGTACGGACAGTACTTCGCCAATCTCGGAGAATATGTTTCCCCAAGCACTGGAATGCTGACAGTGGAGCAGACAGATCTTAGCGTAGCTGGGCGCGGGCTTAGCCTAGATTTCACTAGGGTCTACACTGAGCCGAACAGTTTCTTCAATGAGAATCCCCTCAATTACGAGATCTACCCGTGGGCACCGTTAGGGGACGGATGGCAGCTCAACCTCCCATGGTTGACCAATTCTACGAACCCATCCTTCATTCATCTCTGGAGCGGCGAGGGCTACCGTATTCCCCCGACCTTTTGGGGGCCCTTGACTTCTACGTTCGAAAACCACCAGGGAGAGCACTTCATCCTCAGCCTCAACAGCACTGGGTTGTATCTCGACACTAAGTCTGGAACTGTATACACGTTCGATCCGTCTCACCTCAACAGGCCGGTAAAGATCATCGACACTTCAGGCAATAGTATCATTTTCGGCTACGATTCTAGGAATCGGATCAACTGTGTCACAGATACTGTTGGTAGAAGCTTCCAGTTGTCTTACCTGAACAATTTACTGAGTGGGATAAGCCAAGTAACGGGAACGTGCTCGAATCCGCAGTCAACAGTGAGGAGTATTTCCTTCAGTTATACAGGGTCGAGCTTGTCGTCCGTGTCAGACCCGGCCGGGAGGAAAACGCTTTTCCAGTACAACGCGGTCGGCGACCCGAACATTGCACCATGGCTCATTTCAAAGATTACCTATCCGACCGGCTGGTACACCAACTACGCTTACGCTTCTGTCCTGATGGGTACCCAGGCGACCTCGTACCGGACGTTCACACAAACCGTCTCCTCTGCTCCTTCAGCTACCACCATCCGTAAGTTCCAGTACAACTACACCAGTTCTCCTGGCGATCAAATCATCGGCGCTACAGTAAGGGGTTACAACGGCACCCAACTAGCGTCGTATACCGATTATGCTTTCTCTCCTGCTGGAATGACGATGAACGTTTCGGATGCGAACCACGTGCTGGTGCGAGGACACCAACAACGTTTCGGCATGCATGGCGAGATTCCGAAGGAGATCACGATCGTCGCCTACACAAACCAGTTCGGGACCACGCTGGGAAGTTTCACCGATTCGTCCACGTACGACTCTTGGGGGAATCAGATCTACAGCGTAGACAAGTCTGGCCACGAGAGGTTCAGCGCTTACTACAATGACGGATTACCCTTTGGCTTCTACGCGTTTGCTGACACGTTCAGCCAGAACCAGGGAACAGCCCCGGATAATGTGTGGAATTCATACAATGGAACATGGCTCGTCCAGTCTGGAAGGTACAACGGTACCTGGAATGGAGGTCTGGAAAAGTCGACCTTCGCCTGGGCCAATATAGGCAAGGCAAACATCTCGTTCCAAGCCCAAACATATTTGCAGGAAAACGCGGTCTTAGGAGGTGGCATGGAGCTTCCTAGATTCGGGATATTCGGTCACTATTCGACTGGGTCCTACAAATGGGCACTTGCTATTCACCTTGGTGACGATCTCAAGTACTATCTTGAATTGCTCGATGAGCCGCCTCTTTCAGACCCCAATCTGCTCGATGGTTGGCTTGGCTACACCCAGTCCACGGCCCGTAGCTCCTGCCCTGCAATCGCTAGTGCTCTCGGGGGTTCGTTGTTAACATCAGGAGTGTGGTACACGTTTAACATGACTATCCACTCGATGAACGCGACAGGTTGGCTGAGCATTCCTGGCCAATCGCAGTGTAGGGTAACTGGGAATTTCTCGCCGTCGAGCCCAGCTGCCAGTGGCACCGGTTTCGGGCTCTATCCTGGCGGATACTCGGTTCTCTTCGACAACTTGACCGTAGCTGACGTAAACCCATCGATAATCTCACCCGTCTTTTCAGATTCATTCATCAGCGGAGGCGCTCCGAATTCGTTCGTCCACGGGGCAGCTGCAGGAACGGCTGAATTCCAGAACGGCCCAGGCTCAGTCCCGATCGAGACATACTACAGTTATTGGAACTGGGGAGGACTGAACGTGGAAGAGCACCGGCTTGATAGCTCACCGAATGTTGTGAAGTGGCTCTCGTCATCGCGAACATACGATACTTTCGGGAATCCTTCATCGTCTACAGATTTTCGGGGGAATACCACATCCTACTCCTACTCGCCCACGTACAACAGCGCCTATCTTACCAGCGTAACACAGACCCTCAAGCCCGGCTCCATTCAGATCACCTCCAGCTTCGGATACAACTTCACCGTGGGGACGAGAATATGGAGCTACGATCCGAATCTCGACAACACGACTTCTAAGTATGATATTCTGGGAAGACCTGTCAATGTTACTTATCTCAACAGCGCCCGATACAATCTCGGCTTCGAAGCCTACCACTACAACGACACTTACAATTTCGTCGACATCACCAATGGTAACGGATGGAAGACTCGCCAGATCTACGATGGTCTTGGCCGTTTCTCGACGACCGACCGGTTCCTCAACGGAAAGTCCTATTCGAACGAGACTCGGACTTACGACCTACAGAACAGCGTGCAGAGCATGATCGACCCAATCGGGAGACAAGCCAACTATACGTACGACGCGATTGGAAGACTGACCAAGACCGCGAAGCCTGATGGCAATACGACGTCAGCAGTCTACGATGACCCCGACCTCATGTCGTGGGCGTTTGACGAGAGCGGGGTGAGCAAGGAATATTTCTACGACTTCATGGGTCGTCTCATCGCGATGGGTGAACACTCGCTTGGCAGCCCCCTCAACTATGCCATTTCTCGATACTACTATGACCAGGTTGGCAATCTGTTACAGGTAATCGACCCTGATAGTTACTTGACGGTGTACAACTACGACAACTTGAACCGTCTTACCTATCTCTCTCACCAAGATACACCTGGGGAGTATTACACGTACGACTATGCAGGCAACCTCATTACAAGGACTGACGAGAGGAACCTCAAGACACTATACTCGTACGATTCCTTGAATCGGGTCTCAACAATAACCTACTGCGGCATGCCGATCACTAGCAGTAGCTACATCTACGACAAGAACGGCAATCTGCTCCAGTTGCAGAACCAGAACGCTACTGTTTACTACGCGTATGATGGGCGGAACCGGACGACCAACGAAACTTACGTGGTAAACGCGGCAACTCGGCAGGTCGTCGACTTGGGATGTTCTGGCGGCGGAGGCACGTCCACGACCTCGGGAGGAACATCCAAAACGTACAAGATCCTTTATGGATACGACCGCGAGGTCCAGACTAGCATTACATACACTACCACCTCTCGAACGGTAAACTATGCATACGATTCGCTAGGTAGAGTGTCAAACGCGTCCTCTTCGGGAACATATTATGGCAAGCTCAGCTATTTCCAGAACGACCAGGTCAAGAGCCTGATTTACGGGAATGGTTTGACAGCAAACTACACTTACGACAAGATGGAGAGACCGCTAAACGTGACGGTGCGCAATGGAAATAGTAAGCTCATGTCGCTTCTCTACGCGTACAATAGAACCGGGACCGTTCTAAGCGTAAGAGGCCAAGTGAATAGTGTCAGCGCCACCGAAGTCTACAAGTACGATCCCATCTCACGGTTGACCAACGCCACGTTCAACCTTGGAGGAGCAAATACCACCCTCTGGTACTCGTACGATGCATCAGGCAACCGGCTGAAACAGAGCGTTAACGGAGCACTGACCAGTTACAGCTACGACAGTCGAAACGAGCTGACATCCTCGTCGACTCCGGGAACTAGCATAACGTACCGGTACGACCCGGACGGCAACCTTGCAAACCGGACAATCACCAGCGGCGGCACCACAACGTGGACATACACGTGGGACAGTGCGGGACGCCTACTCAAGGTGAGCAACGGGACACCGCAGGGAAGTTATGCCTACGATGCGCAGGGCCGAAGAGTCGAGTCCGTCGAATCATCTACCATTTTCTATTCTTACTTGGGAACCGACACTCTCTCGGAGACACCATCATCAGGCACCGAAACAGATTACGTCCATGTCGGAGGCATGGTAACGGCCAAGATAACAGGAACCACGGTCTACTACTACCACCTTGACGTGTTGGGAAGCACCCGACTTGTAACAGATGCATCCAAAACGATCAAGTTCGCCGACAACTACAAACCCTTCGGCGAAGACAACGGCACACCCTATTGCCCAGTGACATGTGAGAAATACAAGTTCACAGGCAAACCTGTTAGCCAAACGACAGGTTTGTATTACGAGTACCGCCGCTGGTACGACTCGTCCACTGGACGGCTCATATCCGCGGATCCGGCCCCTGGCCAGTTGTCGAATCCTCAAACTCTCAACACGTACGTTTACGCTGTTGACCGGCCGACATCTGTGGTGGACCCGACTGGGCTGGACAGTTGTAACCTATGGAACCCTTTCACCTATGGTGGTTGCGTCAACAATGGAATTCAAGCCGTCAACAACGTGGTTGTTCAGCCTGCTGAGAACTTCGTCAACAACCGTATTGTCAAGCCCATCGTGAACAACGTCGTGAAACCGTTCATCAATAATGTCGTGGTTCCCCTTTTGAACAACGTAGTCATACCATTAATCATCGACTATATTGCCGCCAACAACTACGTCAATAATGGCTTATCCCAGGCCGGACAGTACTTGTACAACGGGGCCCAAGCCACTTCGAAAGCAATCCACGATCTTTCGAACTCTCCGGACAGACTTACGAAGGGACTGGTTGATTGCGGAGCCATCGTAGGCGTTGCTGCGGCCCTCGTTGCTGGATTTTACTATGGCGGGCCAGCTGTGTCTGATGTAGACATAGTAATCTTGCTTCGAGCGGGAGGTGTGGCACTGCCCTCAACCTTTGCTCTTGACTTTTATCCTGGATTCGATCACGTTGTTCATGCGGCAGGAGATGTCGTCAGAGATTTCGCCGGGGGGTGCGCTTCGGCAATTGTGGGTTGAGATTGAAAATAACGTGAGACTCAAGCCATCTGCTTTGGAATTAATAATGTCGGGTTTGAGTTCCTCAGGCTCGGAAGGGGAGCCTCGGGAAGAGGACAAGATCCTTGAGGCTGCGAGGGAGATTGGTCAACATCTTGGAATTCCCCCGTCGAAGTTCCAGAGGGTTCTCACGATCAATCACTTTCCCTCGGATCAATGTGGATTTCGCGGTGACACTGTATTTCTCAGCCGACTTATGGTAGGAAAGCTGGATCCTGAAGAATGGAAACCCCTGCTAGCGTCCTATCTCATACACAAGAAGACGCGTAAACAAGGACTTCTTCCAACCGCCATCATCAACGCTTCCGTATTCGCAGTTTTACTGTTTGTAGGAGTACCGCTGATCTATTGGATATTCGGGGAGAACGCGGGTGCTCTAGCGTTCGCTTGCGCTCTCGTCTCATTTCCAGTATTTTTCGTAAACCGGTCCACCCAGGAGACAAAGAAGCGTAAGCTGAAGGCTGATAATCAAGCAACGAAGATTATAGAGAGGGAAAAATTCCTGCAAACGCTTCGGAAAATCGATTCGTTCAAGTTAAGAGATGTGGAAAGAGCGAAGAAATCAGGACTCCTGTCGCATTTTTCCACCAGGTCCAGCATCTCCACGAGGATAAGCAATCTGGCGGTTGCACTAGAGTCTTCGTCCTCCAGAACATGATAGCGTGACTCGGTTTTGCTACTGTCGCCGCAACTATTGGGCAAGACTCACAATGAAAGTCCCGCGCCGATAACCTCACAGACAAATGGGACCCTGACACCCCCCGCGCCACAAAACCAATCGTCTGAATTTGCTCAATAACACTCGTTTTTAGCTTGAAAGGCTCGGAATCACTCAGAAACTATCTCGCTCCAAAAACATACAAGTTTACAGGCAAACCTGTAAGCGCAACGACAGGTTTGTACTATTACTATCGCCACTTCGAAGATCCTTCAATCGGGCTAGAATCGAGCTCTTTTGACGGTTGGAAACCAATATCTCAATAGCCTGGATGCGACAAGCGAATCGCGAAGCGTCTTTTGAAAACGTGTCCTAGTTGTGGTAACATAAACCCAGACGATAGGATTTTTTGTGGAGCATGTGCAGAGCGCTTGCGCGACGTACCCTTTCAAACCGTGGAGGAAGCGTTGACCATCAAAAAGAAAACCGAAGCGCTCTCTGAAATAAGGTCTAGGCGCAAAACGAGTCGAGCGAAGGGTTTTGCTTCTCTCGGGGTCGTGTTTTTACTGCTTCTCGGAGGAGGCGTAACCCTATTTTTCTTCGGTAACGCCTTTGGCGCCTTCCTCTTGGTCGGCGGGTTCCTATTCCTCGGTGCAATGACGGGACTCTTCGAAGGATCGCCCTCTCGCAGCCGAATGTTGAACCGGGCTCGACACCGCGAAGATGAACGAAGACGCAAGCGCGAAGCGGTGGACAACTAAGGATGGAACATTACGAGAGAGCCATAGGGAGAGTTGCGGTATGAACCTACATTTGCTCCCTCGCGCGAGGCTTTTCGACTGTATATTCATACCGCTTAGACATCCGTTAGGAAGGTTAGTACGACTCCGCGTCTGAGTCGTGTCTGCCAGTCTTCAACTATCTGTAGCAGTCTTATCTGGTCTCAGAAGTGGTCAGGAAAAGTGATGAGTTGCGCTTCTGGAAGTACCTGATAGGATCCATGGTACGAATCTCAGGCGTTATCATCGTTCTATTCGGACTTGGGCTCGAGCGCATTTGGGATCCCGATAACATTCGGCATACCAATTTCGATATCCGGAGTTGTACTGTATCTCCTCGGTCGGAAACTCATGATCTCATCCCGTGCGCGAGTGACAACAAACTCGAGTCTGAAATAGGATGCGAGGATGGCGTGGCCGGCTGATCGACCGAATTGTCTCGTAGAGCACTCGGAATTGCTTTCTTAATATCGAGCTTTAGTGAGGTCAAAGGGGATCGCGATGTGCGAAATCACTGGCGTTTTCAATGTTCTTCCTGGCAAACACGGGTCTACCACTCATGGTGGAACTGTCGAAGCATTCCATCTAAAACCCGTGGAGTCGTTGGACGTCACGATTGTTGTTGATAACGCGATCGACATTCTTCTTCCGAGCGACGATAGAACGAAACGGCCTCCGCTCACGTGGGATTGGTCAGAAAGACGACAGCTAATCGCTGAGCATGGTTACTCCGTTCTACTGACAATTCGTCAAAACGGTGAAGCTAGGTCAGTTCTCTATGATGCTGGCTTGAGCCAGGATACCGCTACTCATAATTTGGATATTCTTGGAATTGATTTGAAAAATGTTGAGGCCATGGTTATGTCACATGGTCACGCGGATCACCATGGCGGGCTGGAAGGAATGCTCCGTCGTATTGGAAGGAAGAAACTTCCATTCATACTTCATCCGGACGCCTGGCAAGAGCGGAAGATCGTGTTTCCAACGGGCACCGAGATTCACATGCCCCCGCCTAACAGGAAGATTCTCGAAGACAGGGAGGTACAGATTTTCGAGGAACGCGGGCCAACTCTCCTCTTGGACGGCAGCGTACTAGTCTCCGGTCAAGTGGAACGCGTGACAAGTTTTGAGAAGGGATTTCCATTCCAACAAGCATGCCGGAACGCCAAGTGGGAACCGGACCCTTGGATATGGGATGATCAAGGCATCATCTGCAATGTGAAGGGGCGGGGGCTGGTGGTGGTTTCAAGCTGCAGCCATTCAGGAGTTGTCAATGTTCTCCGAAACGCTCAACGCATTACCGGAACCGACAAGATTCACGCCTTCATCGGGGGTCTTCACCTAACTGGCGGAACCTTCGAGAAAATCATCCCTCAGACGATTGAGGAGTTGAAGAAGGTCAGGCCGGATGTTATGGTACCAGGCCACTGCACTGGCTGGAAGGCCGCTCACCAGATCTCTAGTGTCTTACCGGAGGCTTATGTTCAGACTAGTGTCGGGACTCACATGATCTTTCAGTGAGGTCGCCGTGCAGCTAGATCGGCAAGAGTGCTCGAACTGTGAAAAATAAGAAAAAGAGAACGAGGAGGGGGCTGTCTACCAGACTATTGGAGCGTTGTAGTCTAGTGCTACAGTCGCGAGGTCGGTTACGTCTACTACGCCGCGATTGTTGATATCGTATGTGGGGTCTGAGGTTCCGTAGTGAGATGCCACCGCTGCCAAGTCCAGAACGTTCACTACGCCGTCGTGGTCTACGTCCGGGCTCTTCGAAACCATACACGAGCTAGCATCGGTGGATGCGTTTACGCTACAGCTGGCACCGAGCACTTCCCCTATAGTGGGGATCATCAGGATGAAGCTAGCGCTGCTGGTGTTCGCAGAGGTCGCGTAGCTGACGTTGATGTTGAACGTGTTTGAGAAGATTGTCTGACCCGAAGTATCGTTCACCACTGTCACGGTGACAGTTCCAGTGATGGTCTTGGCTGTTGTATCAACGTTGATGCTGGCGTTGATTGTTACTGTAATGTTTCCGAAGATTTCGGTCTTTGAGAAGTTGTATGTCTGGGTCGCGGCATGAACTTGAGCGAGGGGTGAGAACGCCATCAGTACCAGGAGTGTCGAAGCGAGAAACGGTGTTGCACGTAGCATTTTCATCTCCCATCTTTGTTCCTGGATGGAAATAAAGCGTTTTCTCTGGCGAGAGCTTACCGGTGATATCTTGGGCGTTTCCGGTCCTTCTCACAAGTGCAATAAGCGTCCGAATGATATTGGAAGGCTGTCAGTAATCGTTTAGAGAGGCAGCGATTTGGTTCAATTCATCCTTTCGCGAGAGCCTTACCATTGGGGTTCGGTTCCTGTTTCGGCAGGTCGGCTGGACGAGTTAAAGAACGCTTATGCCCGCCAGGACCCCCGTTTCTCGCGAATAAGGGTCCTAGAGCGGATATTCTATGGGAGATGGCGACAGGGGAGAAATGTTTGCCGAGCTGGAGAGAGCCAGCGACGAGCTCGATAGAGCGCTGGAACAGCTCAAGAAGGCAGGATACACCCTACGCGAGTTCTCCAAGGTCCTAGAAACAGATCCTACAGGGATACTGCTGACCCACTATCCTAACGGGTACATGATCTATCCCGACGAGATCAACAAGACCCCTTGGGAGTACACGGCCCTGCGCCCGATAGTCGACTTGGATTATCTTATCGAGCTGCTCAAGCGGGCTAGGCAGCTGAGAAGGGCGAAGATGGACATTGAGAGAAGACTGGGCAAGAAGCTCATGCCGGTCTCCTAAGCACGAGACTCGGGTCTCAGCCCGTAACCGTTAACGAATATCCAGTCGAGGAACTCCAAGACCTCGGGTGTTATGTTGCACCAGAGATGGACCCCGCTTGGCAGACAGTCTATACGTCCAGTGGGTAGATTTGCCCTGAATCCTTCGTGGCCGAAACGGGCTGCGTCAAAGGACTGGGGACTTAGCGGTTGAATCGCTCGCTTGACATCTTCCTCTGTTATGCTCTCGAACCTCTTCCTGTTCTTGTCTACTAGAATGCTCACGTTTCTTCGTCCAATGCGTGCGGCTTCCGGTCTTTCCTGGCCTGGTGGGAAGTTGATCTGTATTAGAACGCCGCAGCGTTCGCCGACTTCGCTTGCAATCCAGTTGATTGTTTCAAAGGCCCGTAGAGTATGATCTTGCCAGAGGCTTTCGTATTCTCGGCGACGCTTGTCTAGTGTGTCCCAGAGGTCTTTGACGATCCAGCTCACGTTGTCCGGACCTCTTTCTCTATGACCTGCTTCAGGGTCTTGAGGAAACCTGAATTGGGAACAATGTAGTCGATCATTACCTCTTCGGCTCTTAGTTTGAGGTCTGTTCTGACATGGGGGAATATGGCCAGTATCTTGGGTGGAGACGCCATAGTCTTCAGTTTCCGAGTACACGAGAATGGATCGTAGTCTGATGCGGCTAAGTCGACGATGACCAAGCTCGGGTTTCTCAAGCCTGCTTCTTTAATCAGTTCTTCCTCGGTTGTTACTAATTTCGCGTTTGCCCCCAGTGACTTCGCGAGTTCCGTGATTCTCGATTGGAGAAACAGGTCTGAAGTTATCGCGAGAACTTGAACTGTCATTGTTCCCTCTCTTCTGAAGATAGTTATAGGGCTCCTCGGTTCAGTTGGTAATTGGAATGCCGCCCACATCTAACTTTGCTGGCAGAGACATAGTCTCTGTTCGCGACCTCTCCCGGTCCGAGATCGACCAGATTCTCGACATGGCGCAAGTCATGGAGCCTCTCGCAAAGACCGGATCGGATATGCTGCATGGCAAGATAATGGCGACCCTATTCTACGAGCCGAGCACGCGTACAAGGTTGAGCTTTGAGTCCGCGATGACGAGGCTTGGCGGGACCGCTCTCGGATTTGCAGAGACAAAGGGGACCTCTGTTGAGAAAGGTGAGAACCTCGCAGATACTGTGCGAGTTGTCGAGAACTACGCTGATGTCTTGGTCGTAAGACATCCGTTGGAGGGAGCGGCGAGAATGGCCGCGGAGTTCTCAAGAGTCCCGGTGATTAACGCTGGTTCGGGAGCAGAGGAACATCCCACCCAGGCATTGCTCGATCTCTACACGATCAAAAAGGAACTTGGCGCCATTGACGGCATTACAATAGGACTCATCGGCGACCTGCGGTACGGCCGGACAGTTCACTCGCTAGCTTACGCACTCGCAAAATACAAGGTCAGACTGGTCCTCATCTCAGGAAGTTTCGAAAAAGATAGACGTTGAAGAAACCACATCGCTACAACAGCATCTGAAAGAACTGGATGTCATCTACATGACGAGAGTCCAGAAGGAACGGTTCGGAGATCTCGCAGAGTACGAGAAGGTCAAGGGGTCTTACCGATTGACATCGGATGAGCTGGCGCGAGCAAAGAAAAGCTCGATAGTCATGCATCCCTTGCCGAGGGTCGATGAGATAGACTCTAGTGTCGACTCTACTAGCCACGCAAAATATTTCTCACAAGTAGGCAATGGTGTGGTGCTGAGAATGGGATTACTCGGCTTGGTGTTTGGGGCCGTCTAGGCATCTTCGACGATCTTTGTACAGCCTTCATTGAACACTCACGACCGTGTAGGGGGACATGGTCTTGTCCGCTACGACAGTAATCTTGTTTCCAATGCCTGTATTGTATATCTTGAAAATATCTGTTGTTGTGAGGGTCTCTGCTTTCGCGAGAACCTGAACTGTTCCAGTGGTTGTCTTTATTCCAATATCCCATCGAGTGTTTCCCCCCTGGACGTACTGGTCGATAGACGTCAGATTGCCGGTGACGGTCGTCTGGGTAGTTGATATGCCGATGGTGGCGACCGCCTGTGTGGTTGCGCCGCCTACTTCGGTGGAGCTGGTAGGGTCTTGAATGAAATAATGGCCGACTTGTTTCGTGGAAGCGTCAACTACTGCCACCATTTCTGGAACGGTCAGGATCCCTTGTGTTCCATAGTATGGAATGACGTAGATCAACCGAGTGTTCACCGAATAGAGGAGTATGTTTCCGCTTGTCCAGTCGGGATGAAGCGTGAGCTGAGTTTTGATTATCGGATCAGTTGAGACGGCTGAGATGGCTGAGTTAGGTCCGATAACCGTCGTTCCTTCCGGGAACCTAATGAGATAAACTTGCCCCGTCCTGGTTCCTGCTGGAGCAATGTAGAGACCTGCTAGGTTCTGAGAGGGACTGTTGTAGATTTCCACCAACCTGACAGCCGCCCACGTTAGAGTTCCATTGATGGGAGTGATAATGAACCGAGTGGTCTCGGTCTGTTGTAGGAAGACATTCCTCTGCCATTGCAACGGGTCTGTTTGGAAGTAGAAGTTGTACACGCTTTGCTGAGTGTTAAAATATGTTTCTGGATATCTCAGCTGGGGGAGGAGCCAGGACGGCATCTGCTGGTTCCATTGAGGATACATGGAGCTGTAGAATGATTTGACGTAATCGTTCTTGCCGTTGTTGTACAGATACCCAGTAACGTCTCCTGTTTTCATGTTGGTAAGCGTTGCCGCGAAGAGTCGGAGGATCGACGTATCAGCATGGTCTGGGTAGTCTGCGAAGTCGCTGGGGCTCTGCCAGTCAACCCAAACCCAGTGCAGCAAGTAGACGTTCCCCTGTTTGTCCGCCACGGGGTATGGGTCTGGGTCTAGCCGCATGTTCGGCAATAGAATGTTTGAGATCCTCGTGTCCGCGTCCCGGTATTCGAGAGCCTTGATATTGCCGTAGGCTCCGTTGGCGAAGTCGAATCTTCCCTGCCAGAAGAATTTCCAGTACAACCAGAACCCCTTGTAGGTATAGTCCACTGTCCCATTGTAGGAAGGTGGACCCGTGTAGTTGGATAGGTGGGTCTCGGTGAAGCCTGGAATGTTCAAGTAGATTTCGTCTACTGACTGCCATAGTCCTCCTTCTCCATAGTAGATCTGGGGAGATTGTGTTAGGCTCCAGATCTTGGTTATGTCCACGGCCTGTGTCGTGGCTGCGTCGACTGCGAGGATCTTCTCCGAATGCGTTAGCAGGAGATGCTGGGTGCGCCAGACGTCAGGGTCGTTCTGGAGGCTTGCTTGAACAAGCTGGAGAACGGATACCCAGTATTCTTTGCCGTCGATGTAGATGATGTCCACCGGCGCGTTGTCGATAGACATCCAGTTCACGCCGACCAGGGGTTTCATGTTCAGCCGCGCCGACTCATTCGTGAATATCCGAATATGGTCTAAGGTGTTGGTCTGGTTTCCCAAGCTCGTTATGAGAGACTGGTCGGCGCTGGTGACCCCGTCTACCCCGTACGCCCAGCGAGTGTACTGGATTGTCGGGACGTATGCTGGATTCCATTGATAGGCAATGTATTGTCCGGACTGGGCGCGAAGGTATGTCCCGTAAACAGGAAGTGTGATCGTAGAGACTAGGACGATAGCGAGTATCACGAGACCCTTGACTCTGGTGATCTTGATGTGCAGTATTCTCTGGGTCCGTGTGTAGCCGGCCATGAACGCTACCCCGATCAGCACAATAACTATCGTGGAGAGAATGAAGGACGTGCCTACGTCAAAGACCCAGGCTCCACTGCTCAACACTGCGTAGATAATCGGTAGCGCGATGATGATGAACAGGTTGCTCAGGGCGACTCGGGACATTCCGAACGCTCTCTTCGAAAGTCCAACCATGGCATTTGCAAGAAGCGAGATTCCAAGTCTGATCCCGAGTACTGCAAAGGCCAAGCCGATTATTGACAAGATGAACCTGAATACTTCAAAGGTGAAAACATTGTCGATGCCGAAAGTCGGGGACACTTGGTATGTTCCCGAGAGCCTCATTGCAAGTATTGAGAAGTAGTTCTGTATCTGTGCGAACCAGGTTGTGTTTGTCTGGACAAGATAGTTCTGTACGGTAACGAATCTTAGTGCAATATCATTGGCGATGGTCGCTGCGATGCCTAGGGCGAGTAGAAACTTGATTGTTGTCCAAGCGAGGAATGCGGGAGATGAGACCGGAAACTTGTCGTTCCATTGCAACTTGCCATTCTTCGACAGAACTGCATGCTCCGGTGTCTCTCCAACGTCCCAGTCGAAGGATGGTCTAGGGCTGGACGATTCATAGTAGCTTCTTCTCGTCGTCTGCATGATCGCTCCCAGGTTGGTCCGGGATAGTAGTCGTAGAATCCCGAGGAGCTTGCTGTGCATGTAGAAACGTCTCTTCCCATCGCTCCCAGTAATCGAGGAGATTCGTGGGTCGCTGAGCATGAAGAGAGCTGTCAGGAGGAGGGTGGTCCAGATGACAGCGCCGTTTAGGTACTGAAGGTTGAGAAAGTTAATTCCTGCTTTCGTTGCATAGGTTGAGTATTTCACGTCGAGTGTAAGACCGTTGTTCATCCCGAGGGTGAAGGCTGCGAAGGAGGCGAGGCCGAGAAGAATGTAGTAGACAACCCAAGGGGTCCGAGAACCCGATTGGAGTTGAACTCTCGCGGAGAAAAATGAGCCAACAAATACCAACGCCAACAAGAGAGCTGTGGTTGAAACGAACTCTATGGCGAGGACCCAGAGTCCGAGTCCCGTGTTGAAGACGGAGAGTTCTCTGAGTAAGACGAGCTGTATTCCGAGAACGACGATAATGGCGAGTATGCCCGTCAGGAGGCCTATTCTGAAGGGACTCTTCGAACCAACTCGGATCTCTGTCAAGGCTGCGCTTCCTAGACCTCCCAGTCAAACGGTCAAGGAGATAAGCTCAATCGAGTCTCATCCAGCGAGTCCACCCACGTATCGCCCTACATGAATCGTCGGATAGGTTCGTTTATGTGAAATCATAGGCGGCGATTTTATCCAAGTCTCTTCTCCTCGACTCGGTCCACAGGTCGAGGGGGATCAGTCTGCCGGCATACCTTGCAATGGCTGTCAGCTTATCGGAATTGCATTTTGAGCATTTTGCCTGGACGCCGGTATCAATGTGATAGCATGATTGGCACCGTGACAATATCTTGGAAAACGTGAAGTGTTTTACTCCTGATTCTCCGAGCTGTTGTGAAGCTTTCATCAAGCCTGCGGTGGACGATTTTTCTCCTATCAGGAGTGGCAGGATCGATCCTCCGTCGAGGAATCTCTGAACTTCTCCCTCAAGAGAGGCGCGTGAAGAGAATGAGACCTTCTGTGTAAGGGGGATCACGGGGATATCGGTGTAGTAGGGATATCTTTTGGACCCTTGATACACGACTGTGGAGAAACCGTATTTTTCAGCGTCGATACTTGCGAGCCTGGATGATGCTTCGGGAGAG
>WNGP01002284.1_pt1 | contig 19231 bp, 9 predicted proteins | sample 5407671 | NCBI WGS metagenome assembly WNGP01 (sample SAMN13153381, study PRJNA577476) | soil metagenome | isolation source: 40 cm soil or saprolite under Garry oak tree replicate 2 | place: USA:California | collected 2016-06-15 | reverse complement strand
GCGGATCGAGAATGATCAAATCGTATTCTGCTTCCGCTTTCTCGGCCCCACGCAAGAATTGGAAAACATCCTGCTGAATCCAGCGCACTTTCAATCCGCTGCGTTCAGCATTTTTGTTTCCGGCAGCAACGCCTTCGCTGCTTTCCTCGACTGCGGCAACATCCGTCGCGCCTGCCTTGGCACACGCCAGAGCGAACGCGCCTTGGTTCGCGAAACAGTCGAGCACCCGGCGTTCGGGAGCAAAATGGGCGACGGCGGAATAATTTGGCGCTTGATCGAGATAAAACCCGGTTTTCTGGGCGTGCAACGGATCGACATCAAACTTCAATCCATCGATTTCAATTTCGAGCGGCCCCGAAGGCGAGCCGCCTTCCAAAACGCCGATTTGTAGTTCAAGTCCTTCAGCTTTTCGAATCGGTGAGTCATTGCGCTCGATGATCGTCGTGCCTGCAAAAAGATCGACAATCGCCTTCACGATCAAATCTTTCCGCAGATCCATCGCCAGCGTCAGCGTCTGCAGGACGAAATAATCGCCGTAGCGGTCGAGGATCACGCCCGGCAACCCATCGCTTTCGCTCCAAACTACGCGGCGCAATTTCGGATCGATGTTTCGGCGGTCGCGGTACTCGGACGCTTGGGCGATCCGGCGCTTAAAGAAATCCAGATCGAGGTCCTGTCGTTGCCGCGAAAATCGGCGCGCGACGATTTGCGATTTGGAATTGTAGATTGCGCTGCCAATCAAACGATCTCGCCCGTCCTTGACTGAAATGACGTCGCCGTCAGCGGGATTTCCAAAAACCTTCAGGACTTCGCTGGAAAAGACCCAGTCGTGTCCGTGAAGAATTCGCGCTCGGGGTTTGACGACTATTCCGGCCATGGCGAAGAATGGTAAATGCAAACCGACGCACAATCGATTGTCGATCTTCCGGGAATCAAAAAGCTGCGCAGCGGCAAAGTGCGCGAAGTTTTCGATCTCGGCGAGACCTTGCTCTTTGTCGCGACCGATCGAATCTCGGCTTTTGACGTTATTCTGCCCGATCCGATTCCAAGAAAGGGCGCAGTGTTAAATCAGCTCTCGGCGTTCTGGTTCAACCGGTTCGGCTCGATCGACAATCACTTTGTTTCGTCCGATTTCGATTACTTTCCCAAACAATTGCGACCATTTCGCGAGCAACTCGCCGGCCGTTCGATGATTGTGAAGAAAACGCAACCGCTGGCGGTCGAGTGCGTCGTGCGCGGTTTTCTCGCCGGTTCCGGTTGGAGAGAATATCGGGAAAAGCAAAGCGTTTGCGGAATCAAATTGCCGGCGGGTCTGAAGCTTGGCTCGCAACTACCGGAACCAATTTTCACGCCCGCCACCAAAGCCGAAGCCGGCCATGACGAAAACGTCGACATGAAGAAGTGTGCGCAGATTCTCGGTAAGGAAACGGCCGAGCGGGTCAAAGATTTGAGTCTGCAAATTTATTCGGCCGGGCGCGATCACGCCGGCAAACGCGGAATCATCGTGGCCGACACGAAGTTCGAATTTGGGACCGTCGACGACAAACTGCTTTTGATCGATGAAGTTCTTACGCCAGATTCGTCGCGCTTTTGGCCGGCTGATCATTACGTTGTCGGCCAAAGCCCGCCGAGTTTTGATAAGCAATTCGTGCGCGATTATCTGGAGACGCTTGATTGGAATAAAACGCCGCCGGGTCCGAAACTACCGGGTGACGTGATCGCGCGCACTGCGGCAAAATATGTGGAAGCGTTTGAGAGATTGACCGGCGACAAATTAAAATGATGGAGGGCGTGTCCCTCCAGTTATTTTCCGAGCAACTCGCTAACCATCGATTTTTCTTCCTTCAGTTCCGCGACCGATTTGTCGATCTTGTCGCGGCTGAAGTCGTTGATCGGAAGTTTTTGCACAATTTCCCATTTGCCAGCGCGTACGCGCACCGGAAATGACGAGATCAAATCTTTTTCGACCCCGTAACTTTCATCGGAACAAATTGCGACGCTGTGCCAATCATCGCACGGTGTGTCGTTGTTGAGGAAGCGGACGGTATCGACAACCGCATTCGCGGCGGAACCGGCGGAAGAAAGTCCGCGCGCTTTGATGATCGCCGCGCCGCGTTGTTGAACGGCGGCGATGAAATCTTCTTTCAGCCATTTTTCATCGCCAATCACTTCGTTGGCCGGGCGACTGTCGATCTTCGCGTTATAAAAATCCGGATACTGGGTGGACGAATGGTTGCCCCAGATCGTCATGTTCGTAACCCGCGCAATTTCGACACCGGCTTTATGCGCTAATTGCGCTCGGGCTCGATAGCCTGACCCTGGCCGACAAAAATTTTCCCGTTGATCCCGAGCAAATCTTTCCGCTCCATTCCGGCCTTGCGCGGAATGCTGCCGACCAACAAAGTCCAGTTAATGTCGCGAAAGCCTTCGTCGAGATCGGCCGTCGGCACGATTGATTGCAGCAACGGAAACGCGCAATCATGCAATTCCATCACCACCCCCTCAAGCGCGCCGAGCGCCGCGGGGATTTCAATGAGATGCAAGGTGACCGGTTGATCGGCTCCAAACATTTCGCCTGAAGCGATGCGGAAAAGAAGCGAGTAGCCAATCTGCCCGGCAGCGCCGGTGACAGCGACTTTAATCGGAGACTTCATATAGATTTCCTTGCCACAGATTTACACAGATGAAACACAGATTTTTTTTGCTTTTTTGATGATGGGGCGGCTCACCGAATCGCCCGCAAACGCCAGTCCGGCTCGGACCGATTGAGGTCAATCGCGCCTACCTAAGCCCGTCCCGTCTTTTCCAACAGCGCGCTAATTAATTGCATTCGTTTTCGCTCTTTCGGGCTTGATCGAAGTTGCGAAATGCTCCGTTGCATTCGTCGCACCCAATTCGAGCTTGCCGCGGTGCCGGGAATATTGAACCGATATTTTCGCGCCAGGAGATCCGTGATCATCACCACTGCGATCCACGATTCGCTTTCGAAAAGGGCCGCCATCATCGCCGGATAAAAGTCGCGCTCAAAATCGATTTGGTCGTTCGTGCGAGTGAACCGCGCGAACGTCGCGATCTTTTCCAGTTCGGCGCGCGCCTGGTCGGATGTCGATGTTGCATGCTCGAATGCTTCCTCCCATAACGCCCGCATCGATTTGTGATCGTGCGTGGCGTAGGTGGCAACGGAAAGGCGTTCATATTCCGGGCCAGGCGTAACGCGGCCTTGATAAAATAGGTCCTCACCGATCAGGCGCGCATCTCCCGATTCCTCCAGCACCGCGCGAAGACACTCTTCACCGTCGTGCCGATTCGCTTCGCAATTGTTCGGGCTCGAATCGTCGCGCGGATGGAAATGCGGAGCGCGGCCGCCAGTTTGCCCAAGCATTTGGTTCCAGTCGAGCGGAAGAAATTTTCGGTTCTGCTGCGGCCGCCACGGAAATGCGTAGATGCGATAAAAACCCAGAACGTGATCGATGCGAAAAAGATGGAAGCTGCGTCGAATACTGCGGACGCGTTGTCGCCACCAATCGAAGTTGCGGTGACGCATTACGTCCCAGTGAAAAAGTGGGATGCCCCAGTTCTGTCCCCACTTTTGGGTGAACTTGTCGTCCTTGAAATGGGATTCGGGCGGCGCGCCCCCGCACCAATCGAGCGCAAATTCGTCCCGTCGGGAAAAAACATCGGCGCTGTTATAATTGACGCCGAATGGAATGTCGCCCATCAAGGCAAGGCCACGCTCTTCGGCATACGACTTAATCCCGGACCACTGTTCGTTCGCAATCCATTGAACGTAGCGGAAGAAATTGTCGCGATCGTGAAATTGTCTTTTCTTCTCGGGAGATTGCCGCTCGAGCCAGGCCCGGGCCGATTCAATGCGTTGATGCTCTCCCGGCCATTTGTTCCACGCTTCGTTCTCACCGTTTTCTTCCATGAGCGCGCGAAAGAACGCGTAATCATCGAGCCAGGCCGACTCTTGAGCGCAGAAATTCCGAAACTTCCGATGTCGATCTTGCGATGCGTGGGCCGAGAAGTTTGCGAACGCTTTCTCGAGCAAACGGCGTTTCACTTTTTTGACCACGCCGTATTTGACCGCGCCGTGGCGAAGTTTCGTAAGATCGACATCGGCCAGTGCGACCTCGTAATCGTCGCGGGTCAAATCTTTAGCCGGGCCGGGCGCGAGGTGGAGCGTTGTCGGGTCGATCGCCATCGCACTGATCGCGTTGTATGGGCTGTTGTCACCGCCCATCTCGTTGATCGGCAAGAGCTGCACGAGCTTGAATCCGATCTCGGCAGCCCAGTCTATGAACTCGCGCAAGACTGCGACGTCGCCGATCCCGAGATCGTTCTCGCTTCTCAGCCCAAAAAGCGGCGCAAGAATGCCCGCAATTTTTTTCTCCGGCGATAATTCCATCCCTAAAAAAACATGTCGAATGACAAATGACGAAGCCCGAAGGAATGACGAAACCCGAATGACGAAAGAAACATCGCGACTCCTTCGCTCATTTAATTATTCGGGCTTCCTTGGACATTCGACATTCGTGCTTCGTCAGTTTCTCGTCACCTGCCAGTCTTCGACGAGCTTGTTTGGAATTTCTTTCAAGAATCGTGATGGCCGCTGGAAAACGTCGCCGTAGCCGCCGGTCAAACGCATGTGCGGATAAGTGAAATAGAGTTCGTCCTTCGCACGCGTGATCGCGACATAAAATAAACGCCGCTCTTCTTCCAAATCTTTCCGTTGATCCATCGAGCGACTGCTGGGAAACATTCCGTCGGTCAGCCAGATCACGAACACGGTGTGAAACTCCAGCCCTTTGGCTTGATGCACAGTAGAAAGATTCACTGCCTCTTTATCGCCGGTCTGATTTGGCGCGGCCTCGGCGTCGACGTTACTGATGAGCGCGAGCTGGGAGAGAAATTCGTTCACGTCTTTGAATTGGCGGGCAAACGCGGCCAATTGGTTCAAATCTTCCCGGCGCAGTTCGTAATTGGTGAAGTTCACTTTCGCGTAATCGTCGTAGATTGCTTCGACTACCGACGTAATCATCTCTGAGGGCGGATTCGGTTGTCCGCCGGGAGCGATTTCATCGAGGGTGTGCACGAGCTGGATCCAATGCTTCTTCGATTTCGCGCTCACGCTCATCGCCAGTAAACGTTCGCTAAACGACGTGATCTCGCCGCGCTCATTCAACGATTTGTCCCATGCGTTCCAAAGATTTTCGGCGCTCCGGTTCCCGATGCCGGGAAGCAATTTCACCATCCGTTTGAATGCGACTTCGTCGCGCGGATTGGCGACGAACCGAATGAACGAGATCACATCCTTAATGTGCGCCTGTTCGAAAAAGCGGACGCCGCTGGTGATTTGGTAGGGGATTCCACGCCGCGAGAGCTCCAATTGCAGTTCGAGTGCGTGATAATGTGCCCGATACAGCACGGCGATCTCGTTAAGATCGACATCTTCATCGCGCAATTCGAGAATTCGTTGCGCGATAAACTGCGCCTGCTCGCTACCGTCATTCAGCGCGACCACGGCCGGCTTCGCCGCGGCCGATTCGCGTGTCGGCTGGAGATTTTTCTGAAACTGGTCAACGTTCGCGGCGATGGCCGCGTTCGCGACTTCGAGGATTTCCGGCACGCTCCGGTAATTCATTTCGATCTTAAAAACCTTCGCATCAGGATAACGTTTCGGAAATTCGAGGATGTTTTGGAAATTGGCGCCGCGCCAGGAATAGATCGATTGCGCGTCGTCGCCGACGACCATGACGTTGCGATGTTCGCGCGCGAGGAGATCGATGAAGTCGGCCTGGATCTTGTTCGTGTCCTGATATTCGTCGACCAGGATGAATTGAAATTGACGCCGATATAGTGAGGCGATGTTCTCGTGCTTCTGCAGCATCGACAATGTTTTCTCGAGCAGATCATCGAAATCGACCGAATTGGTCGCCTTCTTCTTTTTCTCGTAGCGCCCATGGACGTCGGTGATTTTTTCGAGCAGCGGCAGAAAGTAAGGGAACTTTTCGGCGAGTAGTTCTTCCAGCGCTGTCTCGGTGTTCACGACGAAACTAAAAATCTCCGCGAGCACGTCGCCTTTCGGGAAACGGATTTCCTTCGGATCAATCCCCGCGCTCGCGACCACAGTGTTGATCAAATCTTTCTGATCTTCGCGGTCCATGATCGTGAAGCCGCTGTTGTATCCGAGCGCGCTGCCGTGGCGTCGCAACATCCGGTTTCCGACGGAATGAAATGTTCCGCCCCAAAGTCCGCTCGCGTCGATTGGCAACAGGTTCGCGACCCGATCGAGCATTTGTCGCGCAGCCTTGTTGGTGAAGGTGAGCAGCAAAATATTTCGCGGGTCGATTCCGTTCTCGAGCAGGTAAGCGACGCGATAGGTCAGGGTGCGCGTTTTGCCTGAACCTGCGCCGGCGATGATCAACTGCGGCCCGGGCTGGGCAGTGACAGCGGCAAGTTGCTGCCCGTTCAGCTCGGCCGCGTAATCGATGTGGATCGATGTCGATCTTGCGGCGTGCAGTGTGTATTGGCGCGACATTCATTTTACCTGTAACGGCGGTCAATCGACGTCGCAATTGTCGCCGTCAACGCACGATCACGTTGCATGAACCGGCGCGGCCGTGGTCGTCCAACGCGGTAATTTCGTAATCACCTGCTGCAGTATCCCAGCCGAGAAACTCGTCCGGTCCGGCCTGGCCGATGAACTTCTTGCCGGCAAACCAATAAACTTCGTGCACATCGGCATCGACCTTTGCTCGCAATGGAACTGTTTTCGCCGAAGCGACCACGATTTCTTTATTGGCCGGCGAAATGATCCTCGGCCTATGTCCGGTTCGGCCGGCCAATTCGCTGCCGCTGCCCGGCAAAAACGGCGGCGGAATTTTTCGCGGAACCCCTGCTTGCTCGAAGAGCCTGAGAAATTCGCCCGGCCAGAATTCGTAAACCTCGCGCTTCAACTCGCGCGTGCCGTCGTCAATTGGAACGCGCAGACCGGTCACGCGATCGACTAGCACTTCGCGATGCACATCGCAGGTTTTGATCGGCGACATGCCGGGAATGAACCAGCCTTCGGCGTGTTGGGTGCAAAAGGCATTCGGCAAATCACCGGACAGCGCACAAAACTCAACCCGTTTTAAATTCGCTCCCGGTGGCGGAAGATGGGGCGAGTTCGGCTCTGGCCAGGTCGATCGCAGACTGTCGATGATCTGAAACAACAACGGCGCTGCAGCGGTTCGGCCGACAAAGGCCGGATTCGCGCGACCGTCGAAATTTCCCACCCAAACGCCGAGAACGTAATGATCGAAGACTGCGATCGACCAGGCGTCTCGAAAGCCGTGTGACGTTCCCGTCTTCCAATACACCGCCGCGCTGTGACTTCCATCCGCGCAATTCATTTCTGGCCGCGGAACATTCCCGAGCATTTCCAGCGTGAGGAACGAAGCCTCCGGCGAAAGGATTCGGCGGCTCTTCGCAATCGGATCATTCGTTCTGTATCGAAGCGGTCGCAGCTCGCCGTTATTCGCAAGCGACGCGTAGAGCCGAACCAGATCCTGCATCGACACTTCGGCACCACCCAATGGAAGTGCGAGTCCGTAAAATGATTCCGGCTTCGGCAACGGCACGCCGGCATTTTTCAGGAATTGGTAGAGAGTCGGGTGCGAGAGATGCGAGGTGAGCTCAACGGCAGGAACGTTGCGACTGCGCGCCAGCGCGTCGCAGGCGCGAATCGGCCCGAGAAATTCGCGGTCAAAATTTTCCGGATTGTACTCACCAAAACTGCGCGGCGCGTCCGCGAGGATCGATAATGGATGAATCAGTCCTTGCTCGAGCGCGAGCGCGTAAACGAAGGGCTTTAAGGCCGAACCGGGCGAGCGCGGACTGCGTGTTCCATCCACCTGGCCGTTGATGTCGATCTTATCGAAATCGGCCGATCCAACTTGCGCGAGGACTTCCATGGTCCTCGCGTCCACCAAAAACACGGAGGCGTTTTCGATGCCGCGACTGCGACCGATGGCAATATAATCGGCGACTCGTCGTTCAATCGCTTGCTGCTTTTCCAAATCGAGAGTGGTGATGATTTCGTCGCGTTCGTGAGAACTTTCCAGGATTTGCTGAACAAAGTGAGGCGCGAGAAATTTTCTATCCGATTGGACGCGAGCGCGAAATTCACGCGGAGAAAATTCTGCGTCGCTATCGACCCGGGCGCGGTCATACCAATTCGATTGGGCCTGATTGACCGAACGATTATCCCGCTCGCTGAAAAGCGCGCGCCGGCTCGGGCTTTGTGGGATTATGCTGACCGCGACTGATTCCGGTCCGCTTAACCGCGCTACCGGTTTATCGAAATAAATCAGACTGGCCGCGCCGATCCCTTCGATGTTTCGGCCATAAGGCGCGAGGTTCAGATACGCTTCCAAGATTTCGTCCTTGGAATAATGCCGCTCCAATTCGAGCGCGCGCAGGATCTGTTCGAGTTTTCCGGGAACGGTACGGGTATGGAGATGAAACCGCAGCCGCGCGACTTGCATGGTGATTGTCGAACCACCGGCGGTCGCACGGTGAAAGCGAGCGAGATCAATTGCGCAGCGCGCGAGTGCGATCGGATTCACGCCGGGATGCCTCGCGTAATATTTGTCTTCATAGCGCAGCGTCGCATTGATCAGGTCCGGCGAAATTTTCTGCAGCGGCGTCCAAATCCGGAATTTCTGATCGGTGCTGAGTGCAACGCGGAGCAGTTTCCCGTCGCGGTCGCGCACACATTGCGAAAATGGAATGCCGTCCAGCAGCGGAGGTTTTGGCAGTAACAGCCAGACGGCGCTGACAAACGTGCATGTCAGCAACACCGGCCGCAATATTTTTCGAAGCGCAATCATTCCGTCACCGTGATCTTTCCGCCGACGCCGCGGCCTTTGACGTTGCGATCGTACATTGACTGGGCAAACACCGGTGGCACGACGAAGTCGCCGCGGTTGCACGACTTGATCTGATAATCAATCTCGAGCGCGTTTGTGGGCGCGCTTACGAAAAACACCGCGCGGTCTTCGCGCACATCGATGTAATCGACGCCAGGTGTCGCGCAGGTCCCGGTGTGGATCGACGAATCGACCACTTCGAAGCCGCCCGGCAAAAGATCGACAATGGCCACGTTGGTAATCAGCTGCCGCTCCAAACTGCGCACGTGCACGCGGACGTGAAGCTGCTCACCGAGCTTCGTTTGGGTCGCGGCTTCGCTGTTTTTACCGAGGACCTCGCGGTAGACTTCCAAGCCGTTCGTCACAGCTTGATTCGGAACTTGTCGATCGAAACCCGCTTCAACGACTTGAAAAAACGCGCCCGGTCCGCTCATTCGTCGCGATGCGTTGAAACGAAGCGCAGCCGCTTTGTCGGAAAATTCCGAGCGAAGGAGAGGTTTCATTCCATTTATCAGGCGCGATTCGCTTTTGTCTCTGCGCACTTCAGCGATGCTCAGTTCCGGCGGATTTTGCGCGACCGCGTGCGAATACGCTTTCAACGCGCGCACGGCGTAGGCAGAGGAAAGCGTGTTGAAGTTGCCATCGCCGATCGGCTTCAGAATGTTTTCAAATTGGTCGGCCGAGATTTGGTGGAGCCGCGCCGGAAATTCACGCGCGAGGACGGCGATGTATTGGGAATCGGTCCCGAGCGGCTGGAAGAAATCATCGCGGTTCATCGCCTTGTGATTGCCGATCTTGTAATTGTCGACCAAGCGCTCGGCGTCGCTGTCTTTGTGCAGAAGATGGAGCGCGCCGGCGAGATAGACGCCGGCGACATCGTTTTGCCATTCGTCGCGATGATGCTTCTCCAAATAATCGCGCAGATTCAGAATGTAGTTTGTGGTGATGACACCTTCGCGGGTGAGGATGTAAATCGCGTAGGCAACCGTGCGCGCCTCCGCAAAATTCGCGGGCTCGCGTCCGACTATCTTTTGCAAATTGCGAAGACCGCTCGCAAACATCTCCGGCGGCGGCGCCAACCCGGCCGCTTTTGATTCGCTCAGAAAATCCATCACGTAAACCGAGACGAAGCTGATGTGATCGCCCGTTTCCGGGACCCAGTAACCGAAGCTGCCCTGATCGTTTTGCCGGCGAGCCAAAATGCCGAACGTGTGTTCGAGTTGTTTGTTGACCTCGGCGCGGCTCAATCCGAAGTCGGATTCGTCGGCCAGCATCAATCGGCAAAACGCGCCGCTGGTGATTTGTTCGCTGCAACCGTACGGGAAGCCCTTGAGGTAAGCATCCAAACCCCGCGCGAGGCCGAGCGGCAACGCGGAGAGGGTTGCGTCGAGTTTGCGGAATTCCGGATGCATCTCGCGCGTGAGCGCGACGTCGATTTTGTCTTTGAAACTGCCGCTGTGGACTTCGGTCATGTAAGGCCCGGCTGGCCGGACGCTGAGCGTGGCGCGTCGCTTTGTTTCCTGACCGTTCCATTTCGCGACGAATGTAATTTCGCCGAAGCCGAGTTTGTCGTTTGCCCGAAATTTGAAGATCGCGGTCTGTTCGCGCCCTTCAGCGACGCGCAATGTTTGCGACGAGCCACCCGAGATCGACAATTGCTCGTTTGTTTGCGCGCGCAGCTCGATTTCCGCTTTTGGCCCCGAACCTTCGACGTTGTTCGCGACGGTGACGCCGGTTTCAAATTCATCGCCGGGCGCGGCGAGCACCGGTACGCTCGGCGTGATCACAAACGGTCCGCGAATCAACGCGTCGCGCTCGGTCGACCCGAGCATGTCGTTCGCAATCGCGACGGCCATAATCTTCAACGTGCCGTCGAAATAATCCGGCACGTCGTAAACGATTTCGCGCTGCGTATTGTCGGCGTCGATGATGCCCGACCAAAACACGACCGGCTTGTCGGTGATGCGTTTGAAGGGGTTCAGCTTTTGAACGTCGCCGCCGCCGCCGAAGGCCGAGACTGAACGCAAGAGCGAAAATTCAGGGATGATAAGGTCGACAATCTGTGCGGTGTCGACCCGCAGCATGCATTTGCGGAAATAGAACTCGAGCGGGTCCGGCGTTTTGTAATCGGTGACTTGCAGAATTCCCGCGTCGACCGCGAAGATGACGATCTTGCTCGGCCGGTCCGTTTTGTAACTGATGTGCAACGGTTCGCCTGGTTTCGCGGTTGCGACCGCATTTATGTCGACTTTGAGCCGGCGTTTTTCTTTGTTGGCCGTGAACGGGATGACGCCGTAACTCAGCGGGCTGACAAAGATTTCTTTGGAGTCGAGCGCCCGGACGAATGCGACGTTGATGTAACCGCTGCCTTCGAAATTTTCCGGGACGCGAATGTGCTGGACGCTGCTGGCGCTGCTTGCCTGGAACCATTGCTGGGCGTAAACCTTGTCGCGCTCGATCGTGATCAAGCCGTTACCGGCGTAAGGGGCGGTGATACTGACCGCGATCTCGTCGCCGCTGTTGTACTGGGCGCGATCGAGCTTTACTTGAAGCTCGGCATTCTTCTCCAGTGATCGCGTAACGGCGCCGCGTCCGACGACGCAAAATTGCAACTTGGTCAGCCGGCGATCCTGATCATCGCGCAGTTCAAAAATGTAATTGCCCGGCTGATCGGTCGGAAGTGTGTAGCGAAATCCATTTGCGGAAACAGAAATCTTTTCGGATTTCGTGATGCTCTCTTTCAGGGCCGATTCGTAGGCGAACTTGCCGCTTTCCTGCTTGGTCAGGACCGAAACATATTCCTGCACGATCACGTTCGCCGTGACGTTGGCGAGTGCGATCCGGTTGAGTTGCGGATCGACTGCCACGAGTTCGACCGCGCGCGGCTTGTTCATGTCGATGTAACGCAGGTCGCCGTCTGTTTTGCAGCCGATCACATACGGTAACGTTGAAATGAGCGCGCTGGTTGTGCCGGTAACGCTTCGGCCGCCTTCGGCTTCAAATCCTTCGGCGACAAACCGCATCGAGTACGTTGCATCGGCGAAGCGCTCGAGTTGCAAATCAAACTGCGTTTGACCGGCACCGTCGGTTTTATTTTCGCCAAGCTCGACCGTTTGTTCGCGTCGCTCTTTTTTTGGATCGCAGAGCGGATCGAAAAAGACGTATTCGCGAAACGCGGGAAATGAAAACGCGGTCGGCGTGAGCTCAATTCGTGAGACCACGCGTCGATCGGTCGCGGGCTTTCCATAAAGATTGGCCAGCGAAATCGAGGCGCGCATTTCTTTCGGGCTGATCCATCCGTGGCGCGAGGTCTCCGATAAGTGCGTGTCGATTTTCATCCGGTCCGGCAAAAATTCCTTCACGTTTGCCATGGTTGAACCGAGGAGCGTCGAACGCTTGCTATTCTTAACGAGATAAACGTTGAAGATGTAAAGGCCGGTCGGCGATTCGTTCGCGGTCTGATAGGTCAGCTCAGTGAAGGCCGCGTCCGGCAGATTAATTTTTCTCGTTTGCACGCCGTGACCGCGCGCGTCCACTACTTCGGTCTCGAGCGGCAGTCCTTTCAGCCGGCCCTGCCAGTTTCGTTGCTTCACGACGACGCCGATGTGAATCTCGTCGCCCGGCCGGTAGATCCCGCGTTCGGTAAAGACGAACGCGTCGAGATTTTCCGGCAGAACATTGTCCACGCCGTCGATGTCGAAGCGCGAAAAGTTCAGTTGTCGATCTTCGCGCGCATAGGGAATGAACGACACGTCGTCGCCGTTGCGTGCCACGAAGGCGACCGGTGTTTTCTCGCGGATCGATTTCTCGACCGACGTGAAAGCGGAGTGACCATTCGCATCGCTCTTCGCGCTCTGGATCGGGATGCCGTTTTTCCCTAGAAGATCGACAATTACGTTCGGCAATGGATTGCCTTCTTTGATCGACATCAGAAAGACGTCGTGGCTGCCGTCTGCGTTTTTCTTGGTGAGAATTCCGATGTCGGTAACAAGAACGAAACGCGAATCCCGAACCTCAATCGGCTTTTTCTTGGCCGGGTCCCATCCTTGCGCGGTTAGAAAAAACAGACCGCGCTCGCTTCCGCTGTCGGCCGGCTTGCGCAAATGCTCGGTAAAATCGAATGCTGAATAGTTCGCTTTCCATTTGTTCTCGAGCGCGATGCCTTGCCGCTCGGTCGCGATCCGCGAAATGTTTTCCTTGTTGAAGTAATCCGGAACTTCAAAGAGCGGATGCTCGAATTTCCCTTCGGTTTGACTGACCAAATGATTGATCTGGGTGGTGGCGACGCGGGCGATTTCGAATTCAATCGCGCTCAGCCCACGGGAGCTGATCGATAATTTCTTTTCGCCGTTCAACGCCAGCAATCCGCCCTGGCCTTCAATTTGCACTTCGCGAGGCAACGACGGCACGTCCACGACCGCGTTGTAGTCGTCTCTGAGCGGATAATCACCGATCGCGCGGACACCTTTCTTTACCCGAACGTAAAGCTCACCATCGGTTTCGACTCGGATACGAAACGTATGTCGTCGGTCCTGGGCCTTTTCCGACGGCAGCGGCACATAGGGGATGGGCCGCGCATTATCCAGGACATCTTCCGGAACGTCAGTCTCGCTCTTCCAACGTTCGCTCTCTTTTAACTCCGAAGTTGCCGGTGCCTCGCTCGAATCGTTTTCGTTATCCGAACCGGCGGATTCATCTCGCGTTTGTTGGGCATCTTCTGTTTCCTCGTCTGCTTTGTCTGCGTCCGGGATTTTGCGTTTCGGCAACAATCGGATCTCAAGCGCCTTTGCCAGTTCACGCATGCCGATGTCGGCGGTGGTGGTGAGGACAACCAGTTGCTCCGGTTCGCCATTTTTATTCCGCGCGATCGTAGTTTGGATCGAATCGATCTGAAACATCGACGCGATCGACGGGATCCGCAGTTTTTGTTCGACGCTGTTCTTCGTTTGCGCGCCGCCTTGGGCTGTGCGCACCCCTTTGCTCAAGGTCAGTTTCACAAAATCGTCGCGCTCTGGCAGAGTGATCGGCGAGCTGTGCACGAAGGCGACGCGACGATGCAGTCCAAATATGATCGAGAAGTGCGGAGCGGGATCGCTGAAAATGTTAGATCCGCCGACCATTGTGAACTGGAGATGTCGATCTAATTCACCGGGATCAACGGCGTGGGTGAGTTCCAGCGTCGCGGTGACCGCACGTTGCGTTGGATTGGTCGGGTCTTGATAAAGTTCGAGTTGTTTGATCGCGATCCCGAATGGCGGCGTTTGCATTTCGTAAACGAACCGCTCCATCAGCACATGATTCGGGAAAAATTTCTCGTCGAAGACGACACGGAATTTCAGGTCGGCCGGCCAATCTTCGGTCGGCTCGAAAACAAGGATGTCGGCCTGGAGCCAGCGCCAGGCACCGTTGAGTTTCGGCTGAAGGTGCACGCCTTGGACCGACGGCCTTTTTAAATCTTCCAGGCGAGCAGCCGATTCGCTGAAATAAACAACTAGCCGCGGGAACTTCAGATCTTTCTCGAGCTTGGTGACTTCGATCGGCGCAATCTTTACCGATACGCGACGCGGCTTTGGCAAATGCGAATACCAGTTCCAAGTCCAAGCGCCTGCGCACGAGACCAGAAAAATCGTGACGATCGCCGGAGCGATCTGACGCGGATAAGCGTGTTCGAGACGGCTCCAATTTTCTCCACATCGACTCAGCCAACGAGGCGGGCGCCAGGAAATATCTCCGAAGATTTGCTCGGGAAAACGTCGGGCACGACCAGCAGCACTGGCAACCCATTTGATCGCATTCGAGAGAGGCGCGGGAGTTTTCATGAGAGCAATACGCCGGCTCCGCACCAATCTTTCAGATAATTGTTGACCGCGATCGCTGATCGCGGTTGGCCGGGGTCAACGACCCCAGCTACAGTAGATTGTGATGAAGAGTGCCGGTTTAGCCGCGACGCGTCGAAGTTTGGTCGATCGGCTGGCGAATTGGGACGACCAGAAGCGCTGGCAGGAATTTTTCGATACGTACTGGAAGCTGATTTATTCGACCGCGCGCAAATCCGGTCTGACCGATGCGGAAGCGCAGGAAGTCGTGCAGGAAACCGTCATCACGGTGGCGAAGAAGATCGCCAAACTGAAATACGATCCGGCGATTGGTTCTTTTAAAGGATGGCTCTTGCAAATCACGCGCTGGCGGATCGTCGATCAATTTCGGAAACGCGAGCCGGGCGGAGCGAAACGTCCGCACGTTGCGGATGATCGTCTCACCGCAACGATCGAGCGCGTGCCGGACGCGCACGTTGTCGATCTTGACGCGGTCTGGGAAGCAGAATGGAAGGACAATTTGTTTGAGGCAGCGATTGCGCGCGCAAAAAAGAAGGTCGATCCGAAACAGTTTCAGATTTTCGATTGCTACGTGCGCAAAGAATGGCCGGCGCAAAAAGTGGCCGACCAATTACGAGTGAATATCGGGCAGGTCTATCTGGCGCGGCATCGCGTGTCGGCGGTCTTGAAAAAGGAAATTAAGGCGCTGGAAAAACTCGGCCGCTAAGATCGACATCTACGGCCTGCACAATTGCCTCGCGCTTGCGGCTTGTGTAAAATCGCGACCATTCCCGAACAAGTTTCCGCTCAAGTCCCAATTATTCCCGATCACGAACTCCTGCGCGTGATCGGGCGCGGCGCTTATGGCGAGATTTGGCTGGCGCGGACGGTCACCGGCGCATTCCGCGCGGTCAAAATTGTTTATCGCAGCACATTTGAGAGCGAGCGGGCGTTCCTGCGTGAGTTCGAAGGAATGTCCGCCTTCGAGCCGATCTCACGCGGGCATGCCGGGTTCATCGATATCCTGCACGTCGGCCGCACGAACGAATATCTCTATTACAGCATGGAGCTGGCGGACGATCACTTGGCGGGTCGCGAGATCGACATCCTCAGTTACGAGCCGCGGACGTTAAAGAGCGATCTTGGCCGCCAGAAACGGTTGTCGGCCGATGAATCGATACGCCTCGGTATTTCGTTAACTGAAGCGTTGGACGCGTTGCACACACGCGGACTTACACATCGTGACATCAAACCGTCGAACATCATTTTCACCGAGGGCGTGCCGAAGCTCGCCGACATCGGGTTGGTGGCGGTGAGTGGACAGCAATCGTTCGTCGGCACGGAAGGTTATGTTCCGCCGGAGGGACCGGGGACGCCGCAAGCCGACATCTACAGTCTTGGCAAACTTCTTTACGAGACCTGCACCGGAAAAGACCGGCTCGATTTTCCGGAGATCGATTCGCAGTTGAGCCAGCGACCCGATCGCGAGCAGCTGCTGCAACTCAACAACGTGCTGGTTAAAGCGTGCGCGAACGATCCGAAGAAACGTTACGAATCGGCCGCAGAAATGCATCGCGATCTTGCAGCTCTCGAGCGCGGCGAACGTCCGGGAAAATCGCGCACGAAAATTTTGTTGGCGACGATGTCGATTCTGGTGGTCGCGGGGGCTGGCGTTTGGTTTTGGCTGAACCATCCGCAACCAAATGTCGGTCTGCATTTGCAAATGACGGTTCGGACCGAACCGCCTGGCGCCCTCGTCGTCCTGGGCGATCATGCGCAGAAAAGTCCGGCGACGTTCGCGGATCTGGAGCCGCGTAAATATAACCTGCGGATCATGAGTCCTGGTTATGAGCCGGTAGAGTCGGCGGTGGATCTTAGCGGCAAGCGGTCGTTTGATCCGCCCCCGTTTCGTCTCGTCCGCAGCAAAGGCGCACTTGAAATCCAATCCGAGCCGGCGGGCGCGCAATTCTCCATTCGAAGTCAAGACGGTCAGGTTTCGCGCGCGGGGACAACGCCGCAATCGATCGTCGATTTACCAACGGGAAAATACTTGGTCGTGGCGCATCGCGGAGATTGGGAAATGCAAGGCGAAGTCGAAGTCAGTCGCGGAGAAATCGCCCGGAAGGTTTTGGCGTTCGTCAGCGCGACAACGAACATCACGAGCGAGCCGAGTGGAGCTGAGATTTTTGCGGATGGAAAATCTCGAGGCCGTGCTCCGCTCCGGCTCGATTTACCGGTGCGGTCGCACGAACTGACGGCGCACCTTGACGGTTGGCCTAACGAGCAGCAAAAGATCGACATCGACCCACAGCACGAAAACGCCGTTCATTTTGTTTTTGCCAACGGCAGTGTGAAGATCACGAGTGCGCCCGGCGGCGCGGCGGTCATCGCTAATGGCAAGGAACTCGGCCAAACACCGCTCGTGATCGAGGAGGTAAAACCGGGCGACGTAATGTTTGAACTGAGGCTCGGCGGTTATAAGTCGACTTCGGTCAGCGGCAAGGTTGAACCGCAGCAGCAGTCGTTTCTGGCGGCGCGCCTGGAAAAAAGCGTCGGTCCTGAGCCTGGCCAATCGTTCGCCAATTCGTTAGGGATGAAGTTCGTTCCGCTCACCGACGTTCGCATATCGGTGTGGGAAACGCGGGTGCAGGATTACGAAGCGTTTTCCCGCGCGAGCGGACGGCATTATGAACCAGCCGACTTTCAGCAGGCGCCGACACATCCGGTGGTGAAAGTAAACTGGTTCGACGCAATGGCGTTCTGCAAATGGCTGACCGATAAAGAGCGCGACGAAAATCTCCTGGAAGATCGACAATCCTATCGGTTGCCGACTGATCGGGAATGGAGCCTGGCTGTTGGGTTGGCCAACGAGAGCGGCGCGACGCCGCAAGCGCGTGATGGCAAAATCAAAAACGAGTTTCCGTGGGGCAAACAATGGCCGCCGCCCGCCGGCGCGGGAAATTATCTCGTTGGCGCGGGGCAACGTCGCGGCACGACCATGCCTGTAGGAAGCTTCAGGGCGAATGCGTTAGGCGTCTACGATCTCGGGGGCAACGTTTGGGAATGGTGCGCCGACACCTACAAAGGCGGGAGCAGTGGAACCGGCCGCGATTGGGGAGTTCTCCGCGGCGGTTCCTGGGCGACAAGCAATCGTTTGGAAATGCAATCGTCGTATCGCAACGTCGTCGATCGGAACGAACGCGACGTGATTTACGGATTCCGATGTGTGCTCGCGCCGGAAAGCAACGACCGGATTGACAACCGATAGGTTTTTTGTCATTTCGGCGCTAGCGCCGCCTGCAAGCGATCGAGAAATGGAATCTGCGCAGGGTTTATTTTCCGCCGCGCAATTTCCTCCGAAAAAAACTCCGCGCGATCGATCTCCGGAAACTCTTTCAATTTTCCTGAGCGGGGCGGCCATTCCATCTCGAAGAGATTCGATTTCAGTTCGAACTGCTCTGGTAAATCGCCCTCGACGGCCCAGGCGTGAACGGTCTTGCCGCCTTTTTGTTTGATTGAGCCGAGCGGAATCCAATCTCCGGAAGATTTGATTCCGATCTCTTCTTCGACCTCGATCCGAGCGCGTGTTAACAAGTCCTCGCCCGGGCCGGCTTCGCCTTTAGGAATTGTCCATACTCCGTCATCTTTTCTGGCGAAGAACGGCCCGCCGGGATGCGCAAGCAGAACTTGGATAATATTGTTTCGGCGAAAGATGAGCAGGCCGGCGCTGACGCGACTGCGTCTTTGTTTTTGCGGTGACGGCGAATCTTCCACGCCATCTTTCAACGGCAGACTCGCCGCAGTTGCAAGTCATCGAATAATGCCGAGTGATCCGAGTGTTGCCGGATCAATGCCGGACGTGATCGGCAGAAGGCGATCTCGCTGGTAACGCGCGATCGCGGCGCGGGTGAGCGGGCCCATTCTACCGTCGATGGCGTAGGTGTAGTAACCGAGCTGCTGCAACTGAGCTTGAACACTGGCAACAATCTGGTCCGGTGAAAGCCCGTCGTAGCCATAAATCGGTTCGTTGTACTCATAATTAGAGTACGGATCGTAACCCCAGGCCGGATACCACCAGCCGTCATACCAACCCCACCAGCCCCAGTCGAAAAAGATGATGGCGGCGCAGCGGTTTCTCCACCAATTGGAGCCGTGGTGATGGTGACAGTTGTTCGCGTGGTTCAATCGCGCTTGCGAAACGCTGCTGACGTTTCCGCTCCAATTGCGGAGACGGGTGGAAATTTGCGGACCGAGCTTGTTTTTGGCCAATGCGTTTAGCGCGGAAGGCTGATGCAAACTGCCCGTCTTATTCAGATTGCCGCCGCTGCGTTGAAGCGCGTAACCAGTATTGAGGCTGTTTGCGCCGGAATGGATCTGGTGACGTAACACGGAATTGCCGACCGGCGGGTAATTCAGCGTGCGATTGCCGTTGCCGTAATTAACGGTCGGTCGGTATGGCATTGCGCCGGAGTAATGCGGGACGCCGCCGTTAAAACGTGG
>WNGP01004096.1_pt1 | contig 19246 bp, 14 predicted proteins | sample 5407671 | NCBI WGS metagenome assembly WNGP01 (sample SAMN13153381, study PRJNA577476) | soil metagenome | isolation source: 40 cm soil or saprolite under Garry oak tree replicate 2 | place: USA:California | collected 2016-06-15 | reverse complement strand
CGGCCGAGAGCACGTCGAGCAGGGTGAGCCTGACGGACGAGTCGAGCGCCTCGGCCAGCCGCTCGGCCACGCGGGCGACGTCGTCGGAGGCGAACCGGGTCAGCGAGCCGAGCTCCCGGCGCAACCCCTCGGTGTACGGCGACAAATCCATGACGTCATTATGGCGTCATCAATGATGTCTGTCAAATTCATTGTGGCGTCACTTGGGCGCAACAAGACGTCAAGTGCGACGCCAGACGGCATCAACATCGGAACCGGGTCGCTCGCTGTCCCGGATTCCGGGCGCGGATCGCGGGTTGCGGATCGCGGGTCGCGAGCGCGGTCAGAGCAGCGAGCTGGCCGGCCGGCCGCGGAGCGAGGCGTCAATCACCTCGGCGATGTGGGCGACCGGCATCGGCGTTCCCGCCGCCGCCAGCGCTGAGGCAATCTGCAGCGTGCAACCGGGATTCCCGGACACCACGACGTCCGCGCCGGTCGCGGCGACCGCAGCGGCCTTGCGCGCGCCAAGCTGCTGCGCCGCCTCGGGCTGGACCAGGTTGTAGATGCCGGCCGAGCCGCAGCACATGCCGGCATCGGCAACCTCGGCGATGATCAGATCGGGAATCGCCCGCAGCACCTCCCGCGGCTGCCCGGTGATCCGCTGGGCATGTGCCAGGTGGCAGGCGTCGTGGTAGGCCACCGTGATCGGGAGCGGACGACGGGTCGCGGCCGGGCCGAGACCGGCGAGGAACTCGCTGAAGTCGGCGACTTCGGCGGACAGGGCGGCGGCCCGCGCGGCCCAGGCCGGCTCGTCGGCGAGCAGGTCAGCGTACTCCTTCATCGCCGAGCCGCAGCCCGCCGAGTTAACGACGATCGCGTCCACGTCGGCCCGCTCGAAGGTCTCGATCAGCGCGCGGGCGAACCTCGCCGCCTCCGTTCGCCTGCCGTCGTGCAGCGACAGCGCGCCGCAGCAGCCCTGTCCGGCCGGGATCACCACGTCGCAGCCCTCGCTCGCCAGCACCCGCGCGGTGGCCGCGTTGACCTGCGGGAAGAAGACCTGCTGCACGCAGCCGGTCAGCATCCCGACGACGGCGCGGCGCTCGCCCCTGGCGGCGACCCGCTCGGGGAGCCTGCCGCGCGGCAGCCGCCCGGCCGGCCTGCCCGGCGCCACACGCAGCGCGGCGGCGACCTCGGGAGCGATCCGGTCGGCCAGGTGACCGCGCTGGATCAGCCGGTCCACGCGGGTGCGCTGGGCGAGACGGAGCGGGCCGATCAGCATCCTGAGCCTGGCCGGATAGGGGAACGTCGCGAAGATCGCCGCCCGCAGCGTGCGCTCCCGGCTCGACCGGGGCGGAAGCGCCGGCACCGGCGCGGCGGTCGGCGGCGCTGCGGTCGCCGGCTCGGTCGCCAACGGCTCGGTCGCCAACGGCTCGGTCGCCAACGGCTCGGCGGCCGGCGGTTCGGTCGCCCATGAGCGCGCCGCCTCAATCAGCCGGTCATACCGCACGCCCGAGGGACAGGCGGGAACGCAGGCCATGCAGCCCAGGCAGCGGTCCAGGTGCTCGGCGGCGGCCGGGCCGGCGTTCGCGCCGTCGAGAAGTTGGCCGATCAGGTGGATCCGGCCGCGCGGCGAGTCCATCTCCTCGCCCCAGAGCTGATACGTCGGGCAGGCGGGCAGGCAGAAGCCGCAGTGCACGCAGTCGTCGACGACCTCGCGCAGCTTGCCGGCCGGATCCAGCCGGCTCGCGGGAGCGCCGTGCTCCGGCCCCTCGCCCGGCAGGTCGACGTTCATCAGATCCCTCCGGCGAATCGTCCCGGCGCCATCGTCCCGGCCGGGTCGAACTGGTTCTTGACCGCCCGCATCAGCGCCAGCGACGGCACCGGCCCGAACAGGTCGACCAGGCCGCCGACGGCGGAGGGGGCATGCAGCACGACCACGTTCGCCCTGGCCGGCGGTCCCTCGCCGGCCCGGTCCTCGCCGGCCCGGTCCTCGCCGGCCCGGTCCTCGCCGGCCCGGTCCTCGCCGGCCTGGTCCCAGACGGGCCTCGTGACGCCACCAGCCCCGGTCGGATTACTCCGCGCCGCCCCGCGCCCGCCAGCGACCGCCGGGCGGACGACCCGGTTCCAGCTCCGTCCCCGCTCGGCCGGCGGCGCGTGCCTGGCTCCTGGCTTGGCGTGGATCACCGGCTGCCGCGCCTCGGACAGCCGATGACCCGAGTCGGCCGGGAGGCCGTGCCCGACCGCGCCGCGCAACACGGCGACGAACGCGGCCACGGCGCCCGGGTCCTGCCCGGCGGGCAGGGCCGCGTACAGCACGCCGGCCGCGGCCGGCCCGCCGACGGCCGGGTCGAGCCAGGCCGCCTCCGCCGCGGCGCGGATCTCGGCGAGCACCATGCCGAGGTCACCGGGCCAGAACCCGATCTGGAGCACGGTGCCGTCCGGCTGAGCCGCCGGCCCGCCGCCCCACCACGGCGGCGGTTGCGGCCGGACGGACAGCGCCGCGTCGCGGCCGAGCAGGCCGGCCAGCGCCACCGCCCGCTCGGCGACGCCCGCCTGGTCGCCTTCCAGGGCGAGGCAGACCCGGACCCGGTCGTCCGCGCGCGGCCAGTCGAGCTCGGCCGCGACGGGAGAGGCCGGCGACCCGAGTGCCAGCGCGATCATCTGGCAGGCGTCGACCGCCGCCGCGCACTCCGCCGTCACGTAGGCGCTCTCGGCGGGCACCGGATGCAGCCGGAACGTGGCCTGCGTGATCAGGCCGAGCGTGCCGCGCGACCCGGCGAACAGCTTGCCGATGTCGTACCCCGCCACGTTCTTGACGACCTTGCCGCCCGACTTGGCGACCGTGCCGTCGGCGCGCACCACCGTGATCCCGATCAGCAGGTCGCGCGGCGTTCCGTAGCGCAGCCGCAGCGGGCCCGCCGCGGCGGTCGCCAGCACCCCGCCGACGGTCCCGCCACCCGGCGGGTCCAGCGCGAGCCGCTGGCCGGCCGCGCCGAGCACCGCGGCGAGCCGGTCCAGGCGCACCCCGGCCTGCACGGTCGCCACCAGGTCGCCGGCCGCGTGCTCGACGACCCGGTCCATCCCGGTCGTCTCGAGCACCAGGTCGCAGCGGGCCGGCGGGTTGCCCCAGTGCAGACGGGAGCCCGTTCCGCGCGGGACGACGGCGAGGCCGAGGTCGGCGGCCGCCTTCAGCAGCGCGCTCGCCTCCTCGGTGCTAACCGGGGTGGCGACGACCCGAGGCGCAGCCCCGGCGACCGCGTCGGCCGGGGTGGCCGGCCTGACCCGTTCGCAGGCGGCGGTGATCGGCGCGGGAACCGGCTCAGCTTTCATCGGCACTGGCCACGGGCGAGTCGTTGAGCATGGTCAGAAGCTCTCCGCCTGGCCCGAGGCGACCAGGGGATGCGGGCCGCGCCGGACGCCGGGAACCTCGCCGCACATCCGCGGCGTCGGGAACACCTTGCCGGGGTTGCACAGGCCCGCCGGGTCGAACGCGCAGCGCAGCAACTGCATCGTGTCCAGGTCGTCGGCGGTGAACATGCGGGACATATACCTGGACTTGTCGACGCCGACGCCGTGCTCGCCGGTGATCGACCCGCCGTGGGCGATGCACTCGTCCAGAATCGCGCCGGACAGCTCCTCGGCCGCCGCGGACTGCCCGGGGCTCGAGTCGTCGAACAGCACGAGCGGGTGCAGGTTGCCGTCGCCGGCGTGGAACACGTTCGCCACCCGGATCCCGGCCTGCGCCGACAGCGCGCTGATCCGGTCCAGGACCTCGGGCAGCGCGGTGCGCGGCACGACGCCGTCCTGGACGATGTAGGCGGGCGAGATCCTGCCCACCGCCGCGAACGCGGACCGGCGGCCGGTCCAGATCGCCGCCCGCTCGGCCGGGTCGGCGGCCGCCCTGATCTCGAACGCGCCGGCCCGCTCGCACAGCCCGCGCACCGCGGCGGTCTCGCCGTGCACGTCGGTCTCCGGCCCGTCGAGCTCGACGATGAGCACCGCGCCCGCGCCCTCCGGGTAGCGGCAGCGCACGGCGGCCTCGGCGGCCTCGATCGACAGCGCGTCCATCATCTCGATCGCCGCGGGCAGGATCCCGGCGCCGATGATCGCCGAGACCGCGGCGCCGCCGTGCCCGGTCGTCTCGAACGCGGCGAGCAGCGTGGTGACCGCCTGAGGGATCGGGGTCAGCCTCACGACGATCTTGGTGACGATGCCGAGGGTGCCCTCCGAGCCGGTGAACGCGCCGAGCAGGTCGTAGCCCGGGGCCGCGCCCGTGCCGTCGCCGAGCCAGGTCAGCTCGCCGCCCGGGGTGACGATCTCGAGCCCGGTCACGTGGTGCACCGTGAACCCGTGCTTCAGGCAGTGCGCGCCGCCGGAGTTCTCGGCGACGTTGCCGCCGACCGAGCAGATCTGCTGGCTGGACGGGTCGGGCGCGTAGAACAGCCCGAACGGCTGTGCGGCCTTGCTCACCGCCAGGTTGGTGACTCCCGGCTCCACGATCGCTCGGCGGCTGGCCGCGTCAACCTCGATGATCCGGCGCATCCGGGCGGTGACGATCAGCACGCCGTCGGCGCGGGGGAGCGCGCCGCCGGACAGGCCGGTGCCGCTGCCCCGGGCGACGAACGGCACCCCCGCGCCGGCGCACGCCCGGACGACGGCTGCGACCTGGGCGGCGGTGTCGGGAAGGACGACAACCCCGGGGGAGCAACGGTGCGCGGTCAGCCCGTCGCACTCGTAGGTGCGCAGCTCCATCGGGTCGGTGATGACCGTGTCGGGGCCGCAGATCTCGGCCAGCCGCGGGATCAGCCCGGCGAGGGCGGCCGCGGGACCGGGGTCTTGGCCGGTGCCGGCGGATACGCGGCCGGGCGCGGGCGGCTGCTCGGTCATCGTCTCGCCTCCCGCCCGGCCGGTGCCATCCGATGGTCTCTATCTTGCCCCCGTTTGGCCACCGCGACCACGGGCCGCCCTGGGCCGGGGGTCGGGCAGGTCAGGTGGGGCCGGCGGACGCGCGAGAGCCGCGGGCCGCCCGCTCCGTTACGATGGCCAATTCATGACGGTGTGACCAAGGTCACCCTGATCGGAGGCTCTCGTGCGGAAGTTGGGCATAAGCGGCGCCCTGGCGGCAGCCGTTCTCGGAGTTCTCGCGGCGCCCCCGGCAGTTTCGGCGGTGGCGGCGGCGCGGGCCACCGCACTCAGCACTCCGCCCGTCGCGAAGGGAAGCTACGCCGACGTCACGGTGCCCCGCGCGACGTCGACCGAGGCCGAGGACATCACCGACTCCGGGCTGATCGTCGGGTGCTTCGAGCGCCCGAACCGGCCCGAGCGCGGGTTCACCGACCAGAACGGAAAGTTCACGACCATCACGCACCGTTCCGGCGGGCGCGCCTCGGCCTTCACCTGCGCGGCCGGCGCCAACAACGCCGGGGTCATCGTCGGCGCTTACGCGAACACGTCCGGCGTCCTGCACGGTTTCGTGGACCGGCACGGGGTTTTCAGGACGATAAACGCGCCGCACGCGGTCCGGCGGTCCGGCGCAGGCACCGCCGCGATCGACATCAACAAGACGGGCGTCATCGTGGGCTGGTTCGTCTCCAGTGGGCACGTGACGCGCGGATTCGTCCTGCGGAACGGCAAGTTCCGTACCGTTAACGCTCCCGGTGCGGCGAACTCGGAACTGGGCGGCACCGTGCTGAACGGCATCGCCGATGACGGCACGATTTCCGGCGCTTTCACGTCCCGCGACGGGCGCACGCACGGGTTCTGGCTTCGCCACGGGGTGTTCCATCACATCAACGTCCCCGGCGCTCGGGACACCAGCGTGGCGTGCATCTCCGAGCGCAGCCGGCTGCTCGTCGGTGACTACCGGGTAGCGGGGCGGAGGAGGACTTTCGGGTTCACCTTCCACCACGGCGTGTACCGCACCATGCGCGATCCGTCGGCGACGAGCGCCACGATCCCGCAGTGCGGCAACGACAGCGGCCACGTGGCCGGTTTTTACATCGGCGCCGGGGGCATCATCGATGGCTTCAAGTTCACGCCGGGGACCTCGTCGCCGGCGGTCAGGGCAACGCCCGGCGGGAACGGGCCGGCGGCGCCCGCGACGTTCCGTGGCCTGCTGTCGGTCAGAGCCGGCCTGCGCCCTGCGAACTGACCGGGGCGTGCCCTAGCTTGGCGGTATGGCCGCGCACGTAGATCTCGAGGTCGGTGACCGCACGATCAGGATCTCCAACCCGGACCGGGTGTACTTTCCGGCCCGCGGTGAGACCAAGCTCGACCTGGCCCGCTACTACCTGTCGGTCGGCGACGGCATCGTGCGCGCGCTCCGCGAGCGGCCGTGCATGCTGCACCGGTTCCCGTCCGGCGTGGCGGGCGAGAAGGTGCATCAGAAGCGGGTTCCGAGCGGGGCGCCGGACTGGCTGGAGACGGTGCGGGTGGAGTTCCCTCGTTACGGCCGCCACGCCGACGAGCTGTGCGTGACCGAGCTGGCCAGCGTGGTGTGGGCGGTGCAGATGTCGACCGTGGAGTTCCACCCGTGGAACTCCCGGCGGGCCGACACCGAGCGCCCGGACGAGTGGCGGATCGACCTGGACCCGATGCCCCGGTGCGGGTTCGACACCGTGCGGAGGGTGGCCGGGGTGGTCCGCGAGCTGCTCGACGAGCTCGGCGCCGTCGGGTGGCCGAAGACCTCGGGCGGCAAGGGCCTGCACATCTACGTCAGGATCGAGCCTCGGTGGGGATTCGCCGAGGTGCGGCGGGCCGCGCTGGCGTTCGCGCTGGAGGTCGAGCGGCGGGCACCCGATGACGTCACGACCACCTGGTGGCGCAAGGACCGCGACCCGGCCAAGCTGTTCGTCGACTACAACCAGAACGCGCGGGACCACACGATCGCAAGCGCCTACTCCGTGCGCGGCGTGCCGGAAGGGACGGTGTCGACGCCGATCGCGTGGGATGAGATCGACGACGTCGACCCCGGCTCGTTTACGATCGCCACGGTGCCCGCGCGGTTTGCCGAGCGCGGCGACCTGCACGCCGGGATCGACGAGGGCGCCTACTCGCTGCGGACCCTGCTGCAGTGGGCCGACCGGGACGGCCTGGACGAATAGGGGCCGGGGAAGGTCTCGCGCAGCTCGCGGGCGGCGTGCGCGACCGCGTCGAGGGCGTAGAAGGCGAAGGCGCCGCCGACCGAGATCCGCTTGACGCCCAGGGCGGCAAGCTCGGCCACGGGCGGAGTCCCCGGCAGCGCGAGCACGCTGACCGGCAGGCCGACCGACGCGACGAGCTCGCGTATCTCCTCGGGCTTCGTGACGCCGGGCGCGAACAGCACGTCGGCGCCCGCCTCCTCGTAGCTCCGCAGCCTGGCGATGGTGTCGGCGAGGTAAGGCTTGCCGCGGATGTAGTTCTCCGCCCGCGCGGTCAGCACCAGGCGAACGGGGCCGCCGTGAGCCGCATCGGCCGCCGCCGCGACCCGGTCCGCGGCCAGTGAGCGGTCGTAGATCGGGTCCTCGTCGCGGTTCGCATAGTCCTCGACCGAGCATCCGGCCAGGCCGGCGCCGACCGCTAGCCGCACGGTCTCGGCGACGCCGTCCGGGTCGTCGGCGAAGCCGTTCTCCAGGTCGGCCGAGACCGGCAGGTCGGTGCCCGCGGCGATCCACGCCGCGTGGTCAATGGCCTCGTCCCTGGTCACCGAGCCGTCCAGGCGCCCGAGCGTGGCCGCGAAGCCGCTGCTCGTCGTGGCGAGCGCCTCGAATCCGATGGCGGCCAGCAGCCTCGCCGACCCGCGATCCCACGGGTTGGGCATGAGCAGCGGCTGCTCGCCGGCGTGCAGGGCCCCGAACCGCTCGGCCTTCTCCGTCTGTGTTGGCTTCTCCGTCTGTGTTGGCATAGTGCGAACCTAGCGCTGCGCGGTGATCACGGCATGTGCTCGTAGGCGGGCAGCGTCAGGAACTCGGCGTAGGCGTCGGCGAGGGCAACGTCGGTGAACAGGTCGACGGCCTCCGCGAACTTCGCGGCGTCGTAGGCGTCCCCGTAAGCGTCCGCGATCTTGGCCAGTTCCTCGCCGATGATCCGCTCCACGAGTTCCCTGGTGACCTGCGGGCCATCGGCCAGGGTGACGTCGTTGTGCAGCCACTGCCAGACCTGGGACCGGGAGATCTCCGCGGTGGCGGCGTCCTCCATCAGGTTGAAGATGGCGACCGCGCCCTGCCCGGCCAGCCAGCTCGCCAGGTACTGCAGGCCCACGCTGACGTTGTTGCGCAGGCCGGCCTCGGTGATCTGGCCGGGAGTGCTGGCCACGTCGAGAAGCTGGGCCGCGGTGACCTGGACGTCGTCGCGGAGCTTGCCGAGCTGGTTAGGCGCGTCGCCGAGCACGCCGTCGAAGACCTCGCGGCACACCGGGACCAGGTCCGGGTGGGCGACCCACGAGCCGTCGAAACCGTCCCTGGACTCGCGGGCCTTGTCGTCGCGCACCTTGGCCAGCGCGACCTTGTTGACCTCGGGATCGCGCCGGCTCGGGATGAACGCCGCCATTCCTCCCATCGCGTGCGCGCCGCGGCCGTGGCAGGTCTTGACCAGCAGCTCGGTGTAGGCGCGCATCATAGGCGCGGTCATGGTGACCGCGTTGCGCTCGGGGAGCACGAAGCCCCGGCCCCTGGTGCGGAACTTCTTGATGATGCTGAACAGGTAGTCCCACCGGCCCGCGTTCAGGCCCGCGCTGTGCTCGCGCAGCTCATACAGGATCTCCTCCATCTCGAACGCGGCCGGGATGGTCTCGATCAGCACGGTCGCCCGAATAGTGCCGCGGGGCAGGCCGAGCGCGTCCTGGGCGATGATGAACGCGTCGTTCCAGAGCCTGGCCTCCAGGTGGCTCTCCAGCTTGGCCAGGTAGAAGTACGGTCCCTTGCCCTTGGCGAGCTGGCGCTCGGCGCAGTGGAAGATATACAGGGCGAAGTCGAGCAGGCTGCCGGAGATGCGCTGGCCATCCACGAGTACGTGCTTTTCCTCCAGATGCCAGCCGCGCGGCCTGACCACGATGGTCGCGAGCGCCTCGTCGGGACCGAGCCGGTAGTCCTTGCCATCGGCGCTGGTGAAGTCGATGGTGCGGTCGAGCGCGTCCTTGAGGTTGAGCTGGCCGGTGACCATGTTGTCCCACAGCGGCGTGTTGGCGTCCTCGAAGTCGGCGAGCCACACCTTCGCCCCGGAGTTGAGCGCGTTGATCGTCATCTTCTTGTCGGTCGGGCCGGTGATCTCCACTCGCCGGTCGACCAGGCCAGGGGCGGGCGGCGCCACCTGCCAGCCTCGGTCGGCCCTGACCGGCCCGGTCTCCGGGAGAAAGTCCAGCGTCGCGCCCGCGATGAGCTCCTGCTGGCGGGCCGCGCGGGCCGCGAGCAGATCGGCCCGGCGCGGGCCGAGCTCGCGCTGCAGCTTTGCGACCAGGTCCATGGCCTCCGGCGTCAGGATCTCCTCGTACCGATCCTTGACCGGGCCGTTGATCTGGATACCGTTGCCGTAGCTCATCCCTGGTCGCTCCTCCGTTGGCGCGCGCGGCTGCTCCCTAACCTTGGCACACTCCGTCCCGCGGGCACATCCTGCGCCCGTGGTGGGCCGCGGGCACATTCAGAGGCGGCCCGGTGTTATTAAAGTGACGCCGCGACTCGGTCGTGGCAGCATCAGTTGACCGCCGCAAAGAGGCGGTCCCATTCTGGATGGCATATGACAGCAGAGACTGACAAGTACCCCGACCAGGCTCCGGACAGCTACGACGCGGGCCAGCTCGATCTGGAAGAGCGGCACTCGCTGCGCCGGGTCGCGGGCCTTTCGACCGAGCTCCAAGAGGTCAGCGAGGTCGAGTACCGGGCGCTGCGGCTCGAGCGGGTCGTGCTGCTCGGTGTATGGACCGACGGGACGCTGGAGATGGCCGAGAACTCGCTGCGCGAGCTCGCCCTGCTCGCCGAGACGGCGGGCTCGGAGGTGCTCGACGGCCTGACCCAGCGCCGGACCCGGCCGGACGCCTCCACCTATGTCGGCGCGGGCAAGGCGACCGAGCTGGCCGAACTGGTCCGGGCGACCGACGCGGACACGGTCATCTGCGACGGCGAGCTGACCCCGAGCCAGCTTCGCAAGCTCGAGGGTGTGGTGCGGGTCAAGGTGATCGACCGGACCGCGCTGATCCTGGACATCTTCGCTCAGCACGCCAGGAGCAAGGAGGGCAAGGCCCAGGTCGAGCTGGCCCAGATGCAGTACCTGCTGCCCAGGTTGCGCGGCTGGGGCGAGTCCTTGTCCAGGCAGGCCGGGGGCCGGGTGGCCGGCGGCGGCGGAATCGGCACCCGAGGTCCGGGCGAGACGAAGATCGAGACCGACCGGCGCCGGATCAGGATGCGGATCGCGCGGCTGCGGCGGGAGATCGCCGAGATGTCCGTCGGCCGTGGCGTGCAGCGCGCACAGCGCAGAAGGCGCGAGGTTCCTTCCGTGGCCATCGCCGGCTACACCAACGCGGGCAAGTCGAGCCTGCTGAACAGGCTCACCGGCGCTCATGTCCTGGTCGACGACTCGCTCTTCGCGACGCTGGATCCGGCGGTCCGCAAGGCCAGGCTGCCCTCCGGCGCGCCGTGCACTCTGACCGACACCGTCGGATTCGTCCGGCACCTGCCGCATCAGCTCGTCGAGGCGTTCCGCTCGACGCTCGAGGAGGTCGCCGACTCCGACCTGATCCTGCACGTGGTGGACGGCTCGGATGCCGACCCGCGGTCCCAGATAGCCGCCGTCCGCCAGGTGCTCACCGAGATCGGCGCCCGCGAGGTGCCCGAGCTTGTCGTCTTCAACAAGGCCGACGCCGCGGACGAGATCTCGCTCAAGGGCCTGCAACTGGCCGAGCCGCAGTCGGTCGTCGTGTCCGCGCGCACCGGGGCGGGGCTGCCCGTGCTGCTGGCGCAGATCGAGCGGCTGCTGCCGCGGCTGAGCGCCGAGGTGAACGTCGTCGTGCCCTATGCCCGCGGCGATCTGATCGCCCGCGCCCACCAGGAGGGCGAGGTGCTCGGGCTCGAGCACACCGGCGCGGGCACCCAGCTCAGCGCCCGGGTTCCGGCTGGCCTCGCGGCGGAGCTCGACCGGTTCGTCGTCGCGGCCGATTCGGCCTGATTCGCGGATCATGTCGTAGACCACTGAGTCACGCGATAACACTGGTACGGCATTGAGTAGTGCAATACCGCCACGCAACCGATAAGGTATGTGCGTTCCCGTTGAGCTGTGGCCTTGTGGCCACATACCGCTATCCGCTATTCGCTGAGCAGGTCTCGTAGCTGGTTTCCGAACATCAGGCACGGTCATGGCGGGTGGTGCATGACAGCGAGCAGGACGTTGGCGTACCCGCTGACCAGGCACGACGTGACAACATGAAGGTCAGACTCCTTACCAATATAGGCCGGTTGTGGACCGGTTCTGAAGTATGGAGTAATGCTGCCATTCTGATGCAGGATGATCGCATTGCCTGGGTTGGGCCGGCGGCGCAGCTTCCCGCCGGACTGCCGGGTGTCATCGAGGACATCGTCGACGTCGATCACGTGGAGAACCTGGGCGGAGCGCTGGTCACCCCGGGGCTCATCGATGCTCACTCGCATCCCGTCTACGCGGGCAACCGGTGGGCCGAGCTTGCGATGCGGTCCGGCGGCTCGTCGATGAGCGAGATCATCTCCGCCGGCGGCGGCCTGAGTTCCACCGTGACCGTGACCAGGGGCACCGATCCGTGGACCTTGTGCAACCACGTCAGGGGCCGGATGCGGGACTGGCTGCTGAGCGGCACGACCACGATCGAGGCGAAGACCGGATACCACTTGACCAGGGATGGCGAGCTTGCCGACGTCCGGTTGCTGCGTTCGCTGGAGAACGAGCCCGGCATGCCGCGGCTGCATGTCACGTTCTTCGCCGCGCACGCGGTGCCGCCCGAGTACTTCGGCCGCCGCCACGGTTACGTGGACGCCGTAAGCGCGTGGTGTGCCGACGCGGCCACTGCCGGGGCCGACAGCGTCGATGTCCACTGCGACGACGGGCATTTCACGGAGGCCGAGTCGCGCTGGATGCTGAACGCGGGCCGCACCGCCGGGCTGCTCCCGAGGCTGCACGCCGCCGGCGACTCCCGGCACGGCGCGGCGCGGCTGGCCGCCGAACTGGGCTGCGCGTCCGCCGACCTGCTCAACGGGGCCGATGACGACGACGTTGCCGTGCTGGCAAAGGCCGGGGTCACTGCGGTCGTCTGCCCGGCGAGCACCCCGGAGAGCGGCCGGATGCCGCCGGTGCGCGCGCTGCTCGACCGGGGCGTGATGGTCGCGCTCGGAACCGGTAACTCGCCGGGCACGAACGGGATCACCTCGATGCCGCTGGTGATCACGTTGGCCATAGCGAACTTCGGGATGAGCGTCACCGAGGCGCTGCGGGCCGCGACCGTCGGCGGGGCGCACGCGCTCCGTGCGCCCGACCGGGGCGCGATGACCCGCGGCAGGCTCGCCGACATCGTCGCCTGGGACGCCGACCACGAGGGCGCGTTCGCCTGGACGTATGGCCTGCGTCCGTACCGGGTCTGGCGCGGCGGCGAACCGGTGGCCTCCTAGCTCGGCCGGTCAGGTCGGCCGGTCAGGTCGGCCGGTCTAGGCTAAATGGCCGTGGCCGACCGTGACGAGGAGTTCTTCACAGGCCGGTCCGTCGCGGGCTTGGTTGCCATCGTGACCGACTCCACGGCCAGCCTGCCGGCGGACCAGGCTTGTCGCCGCATGGTGGCCGTGGTCCCGCTGCGGCTGCTCGCGGGCGGCCTGGTCGCCGACGACGGCGACGCGGGCGCGGCGGCCATCGAGGACGCAGCCGAACGCGGTGAACGGCTGACCACCGCCAGGCCGCCGCCCGAGCGTTTCGCGGCCGCCTTCCAGGCCGCCGCCGCAGCCGGCGCCCGCGCCGTGGTCTGCGTGCACGTGTCCGGGCTGATGTCGGGGACGCTTGGCTCCGCCGAGCTGGCGGCGGCCGGCTCGCCGGTCCCCGTTCGCGTCGTGGACGCGCGGACGATCGGCACGGGCCTCGGCCTCGCCGTCCTGGCCGCGGCCAGGGCGGCCGCCGGCGGCCAGGGACCGGACGAGATCGCCGCCGGCGCCGCGCGGTTCGCGGAGCGGACCGGCTCGTTCTTCGCGCTCGACAATCCGGATGCCCTGCTCGCCAGCGGCCGGATGCCGCCCAGCGGACGTGCGTCGCCCAGCGGACGTGAGTCGCCCAGCGACCGTGCGTCGCCCAGCGGCCGGACGTCAGGCCGGGGCACGGCTCAGGACCGGCTGGTCGCACGCTCGATCCTGCAGGTCAGGTCCGGTCAGATCGTGCCGGTCGAGCGGGTCAGGACCAGGGCCGCCGCGGCGAGCCGGCTGCTCGAGCTGGCCGCAGGCTCGGCGGGCGGGCAGCCCGTGGACGTGGCCGTCGAGCACATTCGCGCCGCGGGCCGGGCCGCCGAGCTGGCCGACCGGCTGGCCGCCGTCGTTCCGCAGGTCAGGCGGATTTACGTGGTGGCTGCGGGCCTGGCTATCAGGGCGCACACGGGGCCGTGGATGCTCGCGGTCACGGTGGCTCCGCATCCGGCTGTCGGCTAACCATGGCATGCTGCGGTCATGGCGACGCAAGCAACCCGATCTCAGCCGGGCCCCGGCTCGGCCGGGCGCACCTCAGGCCGCGCCCTGGGGAGGTCCGCCGCCGCGGCGGGCGCTGCCCCGCTGACCGTGATCGTGGGCGAGGAGGACCTGCTGGTCGAGCGCGCCGTGACCGCCGTGGTCCGGCACGGCGCCGCGCAGGCGGCCGGCGAGCCGGGATCCGCCCCCGACGTACACGACGTGCGCGGCGCGGAGCTCACCGCCGGCGAGCTTGGCATGCTCACCGCTCCGTCCCTGTTCGGCGGGGACTGCGTGGTGATCGTCAGGGCCGCGCAGGACGCGAACTCGGCTGTGGCGGCCGAGCTAGGCCAGCTCGCGGCGGCGCTTCCGGCGGAAGTCACGCTGGTCGTCACGCACGCCGGGGGGGCGAAGGGTAAGTCGCTGCTCGCGGCCCTGCTCAAGGCGGGGGCCAGGCGGATCGACTGCCCGAGCATCCGCAGGTTCGGCGAGCGGATGGACTTCCTGCGCGGGGAGCTTGCCCGGGCCGGGCGGAAGGCCGACGACGGCGGGCTCCGCGGGCTGATCGACGCGGTCGGCACGGACCTGCGCGACCTGGCCGCCGCGTGTGATCAGCTTGCGTCGGATACCACCGGCGTGGTCACGGCCCAGGTAGTGTCCACCTACTGGCGCGGCCGAGCCGAGGCGACCGGCTTCAGCGTTGCCGACCGGGCCTTGGAGGGCAACCTCGCCGGGGCGCTCGCACAGCTGCGCTGGGCACTGGCGATCGGGACCGCCCCGGTGCTGATCACCAGTGCCCTGGCGCGCGGGATCAGATCGCTCGGCCAGGTCGGAACGGCGCGCGGCAAGGGCGCGGACGCGCTAGCGGCCGAGCTTGGAATGCCGGCCTGGAAAGTCGACAAGATCCGCAAGCAGCTACGCGGCTGGAGCTCGGCCGGCTTGGCGCGGGCGCATTCTGCCGTCGCCCAGGCGGATGCTGACGTCAAGGGTGAGGGCGCGAGCGCCGGATTCGCCCTGGAACGGGCGGTGCGAGTGATCGTGGAGTCCCGGTCGGCCTCGAGTTAGCAGACCCGTGGCGCGCTGCCGGGAGTGTCGGACTGCCGCCCCGGCGCTCAGCCCTGCTTCAGCCCAGCGGCGCGCTTGGCCAGGGCGGACTTGCGGTTCGCCGCCTGGTTCTTGTGGATGACGCCCTTGCTGGCCGCCTTGTCGAGCCTGACGTACGCGACGCGCAGCGCCTCGGTGGCCTTGTCGGCGTCGCCCGAGTCGGCGGCGTCACGGAAGCTGCGCACGGCGGTCTTCAGCGACGACTTGACCGCCTTGTTGCGCTGCCTGGCCTTCTCGTTCTGCTTGTTGCGCTTGATCTGGGACTTAATGTTTGCCACGCGTATGCCTCGCTACTTTCGTTCGGTAATCAGGTGTGCCCGGTGCGAGCCGAAGGCGCGCTGGCGCGCCCGGTGCAGTATGCGGGCATGCGGGCAGCCGAGAAAGAAGAATATCCGAGATCGGGCCGTCCGCTCAAACCAAGGCCGATCTCGGGCATCGTCGCCCGCGTACCCCCGGCGGCGCCTCAGCCGTTCTGTAGGTGTAAGTCCGATTCGCGCGCCGCCTACCAGACCCGCCCGACAAGTTACCACGCGTTGGCGTCAATTCGGTGTCCGGTCCGTGTCCGCCTGTGTCCGAAATATTGGGAATATTAGGAATTTACGAATTAGCTAATTTGCGAGGTTCGGGGGGCCGCGACTAATGATATGCCGCTTTCATCGCGGCGGGACCGTCGTCGCGGGGCGGCTAGCATGGGCATCGTTTCCGGCATGCGACCATAGACGGCGACGGCTAACCGTCGGCCGGGGCACCCGCCAGTGCCGCGGGCCATGATCGCGACCAGGCCATGATCGCGACCAGGCCATGATCGCGACCAGGCCATGATCGCGGGCTGTGATCGCGGGCTGTGACCCGGGACGTGGACCACGGATCGCGGCGGTGAACGGGCCGTTTGGGGGTGCGGCGTTAGCGCGGCCGGGTCGGCCCGGAGACAGGCCGGTCGGGTCCGCGTCATGGCAGCCCGCACCACCAGCCAGCTACACCGAGTACAACGCCACGACCGAGTACAACGCCACTACACCGAGCGGATGATCGTGCCAGCAATGTCCGAGCCGTCCAGGGCGGCAGCGCCTGCACCGACGAGCGCCAGGGGCGCGGCTGCGGGTGCGGCCGGTTCCGGGGCTGGGGGCGTGGCCGCCTCCGGGGCCGGGGGTGCGGCCGGTTCGGGGGCCGGGAGAGCGGCCGGGGGCGGGGCTGCGGAAGCACTGCCACAGCCGTCGCGGACCGACCAGGCGGTGATCAGGAACTTCTGCATCATCGCCCACATCGACCACGGCAAGTCGACGCTGGCCGACCGCATGCTGCAGCTCACCGGGGTCGTCGCAGGCCGGCAGATGCGGGCGCAGTACCTGGACAGGATGGACATCGAGCGTGAGCGCGGAATCACGATCAAGAGCCAGGCGGTCCGGCTGCCCTGGCGCGGTGCCGACGGCCGGAACTACGTCCTGAACCTGATCGACACGCCGGGCCACGTCGATTTCTCCTACGAGGTGTCCAGGTCGCTGGCCGCCTGCGAGGGCGCCGTCCTGCTGGTTGACGCCGCCCAGGGGATCGAGGCGCAGACGCTGGCCAACCTGTACCTGGCGCTGGACGCCGACCTGCACCTGATCCCGGTCCTGAACAAGATTGACCTGCCGGCCGCGCAGCCGGAGAAGTACGCGGAGGAACTAGCCAAGATCATCGGCTGCCAGCCTTCCGACGTGCTGCGCGTCTCGGCGAAGACCGGAGAGGGCGTCGCGGACCTGCTGAACGCGGTGGTCGACCAGGTGCCCGCGCCGCGCGGGGACCTGGGCGCTCCGGCCAGGGCGCTGATCTTCGACTCGGTCTACGACACCTACCGCGGCGTCGTCACCTACGTCAGGATGATGGACGGCCTGCTGTCGCGCCGGGAGCGGACACTGATGCTGTCCACCCGGGCGGTGCACGAGACGCTTGAGGTCGGCGTCATCTCGCCTGAGCCGGTGCCGTCAGACGGCCTGGCCGCCGGCGAGGTCGGCTACCTGATCACCGGGGTCAAGGACGTCCGGCAGGCCAGGGTGGGCGACACGGTGACCAGCGCGGCGCGCCCCGCGTCCGAGCCGCTGGCCGGCTACGCCCACCCCAGGCCGATGGTGTTCTCCGGCCTGTACCCGGTCGACGGCGACCAGTACCCGGACCTGCGCGACGCGCTGGACAGGCTGCGCCTGAACGACGCCTCCCTGGTGTACGAGCCGGAGACCTCGACGGCGCTCGGTTTCGGGTTCCGCTGCGGCTTCCTCGGCCTGCTGCACATGGAGATCATCAGGGAGCGGCTTGAGCGCGAGTTCGACCTGTCGCTGATCTCCACTGCGCCGAACGTGGTCTACCGGGTCGTCATGGACACCGGCGCCGAGGTGGTCGTGACGAACCCAAGCGAGTTTCCCGGCGGTCCGGCCGGGATCGCGACCAAGACCGGCGTGATCGCGGCGGGCAAGATCGGCCAGGTCTTCGAGCCCGTCGTGCGGGCCACCGTGCTGGCGCCTTCGGACTACATCGGCGCGATCATGGAGCTGTGCCAGTCCAGGCGCGGCACGCTGATCGGGATGGAGTACCTGTCGGCCGACCGGGTGGAGATCAGGTACACGATGCCGCTGGCCGAGATCATCTTCGACTTCTTCGACCAGCTTAAGTCGCGCACCAGGGGCTACGCCTCGCTGGACTACGAGCCCGCCGGGGAGCAGGAGGCCGACCTGGTCAAGGTGGACATCCTGCTGCAGGGTCAGCCGGTCGACGCGTTCAGCCAGATCGTGCACGCCGACAAGTCGCGCGAGTACGGCCTGGCGATGACGTCCCGGCTGAAGGAACTGATCCCGCGCCAGCAGTTCGAGGTCCCGATCCAGGCCGCCATCGGGGCCAAGATCATCGCCCGCGAGAACATCAGGGCGCTGCGCAAGGATGTGCTGGCCAAGTGCTACGGCGGCGACATCACCAGGAAGCGCAAGCTGCTCGAGAAGCAGAAGGAGGGCAAGAAGCGGATGAAGACCATCGGCCGGGTCGAGGTTCCGCAGGAGGCCTTCGTCGCCGCCCTGACGGCGGACCAGAGCGCCGACCGCAAGCTCTGAGCCAGCCACGCGACGGCGGCCACGCGACGGCAGCCACGCGACGGCAGCCACGCGAGCCGGCCGCGCCCGGACGGTGACACCGGGAGTCAGGAACTGGCCGCTACCAGCGCTATGACGGCGATGATCACCGCGAGCGGAGCCAGCACGCCGATATAACCCATGATCAGCCCGGCCAGCGCCATGCCGTCGCCGGCCTCGCCGGTCTCGCGGATCTGACGGCGGGCGATGTGCCCGAAGATTATGGCCGGGATGCCGGCCACGAACAAGAAGAAGATCTGGCACAAACCGCAGACCATCGAGGCGACGGCCAACGAGTTCGTGCGCTGCCCGGCTGGCGGACCCGACCCGGGCCGGTACGGCACCGGCTGGCGCAGGTCGGCAGTGATAGCGCCGAGTTGGTCGAAGGTCTTGGCCGCCATCAGGCTGGTGGATCGCGACTCGAACTCGTCCCAGGACAGCCTGCCGTCGGCGTAGGCAGACTGAAGCACGGTGTGCACGCCGTCCCGGTCGGCGTCGGTCGCCCGCATCTGCCCGTAACTGCCAGCGTTCATCGGCTCCGCCTCCGCCTGGCGTGGCATGGTGTGAAACTGCTTTCAAGGTTAACCCCAGCGTCGGCTAGCCTGCGGACATGGCAAGCGCTCGCATCGTCTCAGTCAACGTCGGCACCGCGGCGGATCCGGTCATCGGCGGGCGGGCGCTCCGCGCGCCGACGGTGCGGGCACCGGCCTGATCACCGTGCGGACGACCTGAGATGCCCGCCGCGCCGCCAGACGGGATCCCGGTGCCGCCGGACGGACGGCTGGAGCCTTCCGCACTCGACCGGCTGGGCACGGTCCCGTTCGGGATATATGTTCATGTGCCCTTCTGCGCCACCCGGTGCGGCTACTGCGACTTCAACACCTACACCGCCGCGGAACTGGGCGGCGGGGCATCCAGGGACGGCTACGCCGGCCTGGCCGTCGCCGAGGTCAGGTTCGCGCGTTGCGTGCTCGGCGCCGCGGCGCCCGCGGTGAGCACGGTGTTCTTCGGCGGCGGGACGCCGACCCTGCTGCCGCCGGGCGACCTGGCCGCCATCCTCGACGCGATCGACGCCGAGTTCGGGCTCGCCCCGGGCGCGGAGGTGACGACGGAGGCCAACCCGGACAGCGTGGACCCGCGGAGCCTGGAGCGGCTTCGCGAGGCCGGGTTCACCAGGATCTCGCTCGGCATGCAGAGCTCGGCCGGGCACGTGCTGCGGGTACTTGACCGGTCGCACACGCCGGGGCGGCCCGAGCAAGCCGCGGCCTGGGCTCGGTCGGCCGGCTTCGCCCATGTCAGCCTGGACCTGATCTACGGAACGCCGGGGTGCAGCGCCGCCGACTGGGAGCGGTCCGTGCGCGACGCGATCGAGGCGGGGACCGACCACGTGTCCGCCTACGCGCTGATCGTCGAGGAAGGGACCAGGCTGGCGGCCAGGAT
>WNGP01001498.1_pt1 | contig 19263 bp, 18 predicted proteins | sample 5407671 | NCBI WGS metagenome assembly WNGP01 (sample SAMN13153381, study PRJNA577476) | soil metagenome | isolation source: 40 cm soil or saprolite under Garry oak tree replicate 2 | place: USA:California | collected 2016-06-15 | reverse complement strand
GCCACATGGATAATGATGAACGGCGGGTGGAGAGGGGGTGCGCTTGCGCTCACATTGAGTCCAAGCAATCCAAGTGCAGCCTACGGACAGGTTCACACGCAGGTACTGGGCGCGCTTCCACCCTACATTGCAGCATTCGCGGCCACAGCGATCATCGGAGCCGTCGCGGGCGGACTGGGCTACGTCACCGCTTGGAGAAAATCCGTCAAACGTTTGATACCATCAGAGAAGCAGTGATAGGCGTGAGAAATGGACACTCTGCTGGAAAATCCGAATCTCGCGAGAAACCCTTCCTATCGATTAGGACTGGGGTCCGCGCGGTGTCACTGGAACCAGGCAAAGTATCCATCATGTCTCAACAAATTAGGACCACAAGATTTTCCATCCTTTTCACAATTTCGGAGCCCGGTAGATCACCAAGTACCCCCTACACGAACGAGTAGGCGGACACGATGGATCCTTGGAGGCTATTAGCCGCGGTTCGATTTTTGGGCAGAATTTGTCTTTCTAGGCTTAGGGTCCCCACTTGCCGCGCATCAGTCCTCTGCGTCCAGCAAAGGTGACCCACATTATCGCTATAGCCGAAAGCGCGATGATGAGAGCAACCGCGACAACCACAAAGTCTTGGAACGCATTGAAGTTCTTTGCGTAGAACCCGACATAGATCAGGGATCCGACTAGGAATCCGGCGAAGGCTATGATCGTCCCGATTATTCTCCACAGGACGCTTTCCGACCACTTCTCGACCTTTTCCATTATCAACCAGCCGCGGTCTCGGAGCTACTTGGATAAAGGCTTACGGGTCGCGCTAGGCGACAAGCAAGAATACCGGTTTCCAGAGCATTCTTAAGCATCCCGTAGAGCGAGGGCCGAGTAGGATGGTCTTCTGCTCCTTCTGCGGCAAAGAGCTTCCTGTAGAAGCCGGCTTCTGTCCGTCATGTGGGAAACCAACTACGGGCGCGACGGCAGGGTCAGTAACAAGTCAGTCTCAAGCCACCCAGACTGGCATGAGGCCGAACCTGGCCTCAGAGGGGGATAGGATAGTCGCGGTCATCCTCGACACGATCCTGATATTTGTGATCTCACTTGCCATATTTCTCCCTCTCTCCCTCTTCATAGGATTCTTCGGCGCCTTCGGATCATTTCCATCGTTCTTCTTCGGGCCTGTGACTCTGGTCACATGGCTCTTCTGGCTACTCTACTTCACATACTTTGAATCGACTACGGGACAAACCCCGGGCAAGCAGGTCATGAAGATTCGAGTCGTCGACGAGACAACGTTGCAACACTTGGACTTCGGCATGTCCCTAGTCAGGAACATTCTACGAATCATCGACTGGCTACCGTTCTTCTACCTGATAGGGTTCCTGCTGATTGCTACGAATCAGAAGAAGCAGAGAATAGGCGACATGGCGGCCAGAAGCATCGTGGTCAGGACCTAGCGATAGTCTGTGTTTCAAAGTGTACGGCATGGATAAGTATCGAAAAGTCTCCGTTGCTCTCATGCCGCTATCAGCGCCTTCGTCTATGGAGAAGGAGCATCAAGAAATCTGGCAGCTCCTGATCCGAATACAACACCTGTCCGGCAAGACGGGAAGCATCGCGGAGAAGCTCGCTAAGGACCTCAAAGCCCACATTGAGAAAGAGGAAGAACTCGCTTTGCCACTCCTAGGCATTCTAGGAGACATTGCCAACGGGAAGCTCGGGAACGGAGTCGCAAAGAAAGCCTCCCTCCTCGGTGCTAAATTCGAGAAAGAATACCCTGGCATGCTTCACGGTCACAAGGAACTCAGGAAGCATCTCGAACGCCTCAAGAAGATAGGATCCGACGAAGGTCATCTTACCGCAGTCCGATTCTCAGAGACGTTAGAGAAGCACTCTAAGGAGGAAGAGGAAGTACTCTATCCAGCCGCGATTCTGGCAGGCCGAATGGCTTCGAAACGGACCAAGTCAAATGACTAAGCAACCCGGAACAAACATGGAAAGTTCTCCGTACTAGATCAGTACATCTGCATACTGTGGTCCACAAGAAGATTTCTTTATCTACTAACGAGGTTAGGGTCAGCCCAACTGAGGGAATCGCCCGGGGCGACAGAGAGTGGCGAGAAAGGCGAACAAGTCAAAGAAATCGCAAAGCGTTGGCAGGCCAGTTACGGTCTCGATTGCAGAGGCGCGTAGGCTCATCGCCATGATTGAAAAGTCTCAGGTACCTTTCGGAGAATCTGCCCCAGTGTTTGCGAAAATCAAGGCGCACGTCGAAGCAGGCAATCCTCTCGATGCCGAGGATTATGAGCACCTACTCGAACTTGTGAAGAAGGCGAAGGATTGGGACAAGGCCGTGGAAACCTCGGCCATGACGGAGCCCGAGGAGACTCTGTCAGGATAGACTTGCACGAAAAGTAACACACGCTCGAAGCTCTCCTGCGCCACAAGACTCCTCACAGTCGCCAAAGAGAGGACCGTTTCAAAAGGCGAGTTTCAGACTAGGAGTCCTCGTCGGATGCAGTCGATCCGCTAATACTCTTTCTTTCAGGAAGACAAACTTCTCCGGCAGGGAGTCGTCATAGTCAAAGTCTGCGCTCAGGGAGAACTCCTTGTACAGTTCAACCATTGTCCTGTAGGCTATGACGCGCGCACTTGTCCCCAACCTCTCCAGCAGAATCTTCACAACATCCTCGAATCTGGTTGGGATGTCTTCTCGGCTGATGCCTTTCTTTTCTAGGAAATCATAGACCCAGTCTCGGATCGGCCCCATTCCTTGCAGGACTTGGTCGAACCAGTAGCTGACGGACAATTGAAATCCCGAAATCAGATTCGTCCGCATGGATACGCACCGACGAGATGAAACATCCTCTAGAACGACCGGATACGCATAGCGTTTCCAGCACTCGAGCTGAAAGGTAATCCTTTCTTCCTTAGTCGAGGCTCCTCCTTGACTATGGTCGAGACATGTGTATAACGCAGATACAGGCCTTGCTTATGTTGAGTTGCGAGCTCTGCCAAAGGCGAACATGCATAGTTTCAGCCGCGGAACACGTCGGGAACGGGCCGAGAGTAGCCATGTTCTCCGGATTCGCGCTGACCCGCACAGCGGTTCATGTGCTCAGTGTAATGGCTAATGCAGAGTCCTTTCTCGCATTTGGGACAGATCCCAGCCACGTGGTTCGGGACGCTACACTCCTCACAATATCTCATGCGTAATGCCCAATCAGGTAATACCTTCGGTCTTTCAACTATAATATTATCACGAATACAATTGAACACACGATCTAGCCTTTGACATGGGAAGCACCCCCAAAGGTATAGTTGTCTCTATTGCTAGTTATCCGAACGAAATCCTAGCCTTTTCAACTAAGCCTTTCTGGTCTCTCGGCATGCATCAGTCCGGAAACCTTGGCGCGTTGTTCGCTCCAAAATCTGTAGCGGTCATCGGGGCCTCCAACCGCAAGGGCAGTGTCGGAAGAGCGGTCTTCACGAACATACTCCTGAACGAGTACACGGGGACAGTCTACCCCGTCAATCCGAAAGACCGTTCGATCAGCGGAGTCAGGTCATATCCCTCCGTCCAGGACTTGCCGGAGAGCGTCGATATGGCGGTTGTTGTGGTCCCCGCGGCGGTTGTCCCATCGGTGACGGAGGCGTGCGGAAAGAAAGGAGTGAAGAGTCTCATCATAATCTCAGCAGGGTTTAAGGAAGTTGGACAAGATGGCGCTGCGCTAGAGCGCCAAGTCAGTTCTCTAGCACAGAAGTATTCTATGCGGATGGTCGGTCCGAATTGTCTGGGGACAATCAACACTGACCCCGAGGTCAGACTCAACGCTTCATTCGCGTCACAGATGCCCGTGGAAGGCTCAATCGCCTTCGCCTCGCAGAGCGGTGCTCTCGGCGAGGCAGTGATAGATTACGCAGCGGGCGAAGGAATAGGATTCTCCAAGTTCATCAGCGTAGGAAACAAGGCAGACGTGAACGAGAATGATATTCTGGAATATCTTCGAGCAGACCCGAAGACCAAGGTCATCCTACTCTATATTGAAGACATCGTCGACGGACGAAAGTTCGTCGATACCGTGACGAGAGTCACGGAGGAGAAGCCGATCATCGCGGTCAAAGCAGGAGTCTCACCCGAAGGCGCCAAGGCAGCCTCTTCACACACGGGCGCACTGGCCGGGTCCGACGAAGCATACAACGCCATCCTCAAACAGTCAGGGGTCCTCCGCGTCGAATCTATAATCGACCTGTTCGACTACGCACGAGCCTTCGCAAAACAACCGCTTCCTCGGGGAAATCGAGTTGCCATCATAACCAATGGTGGTGGACCAGGAATAATGGCAACAGACGCAAGCGTCCGCTATGGCCTACAAATCTCACAGTTTTCAGAAGTGACGAAAGCGAAGTTGCGAGCTGGTCTACCGAAGGAGGCCTCGGTCAATAATCCGGTCGATCTAATTGGAGATGCCCAGGCAGACAGGTACGAACTTGCCCTCCAGGCACTTCAGGATGAGAGTGTCGATTGTGGCCTCGTGCTTCTGACTCCTCAAGCCATGGTCGATCTCAGGAAGGTCGCAGAAACCATAGCAACTGTCGGCCCCAAGTCAGGAAAGACCATCCTCGCAAGTATCCTGGGTCTGACAGATATCACGCCCGCGGTCGAGGTTCTAGAGTCCAACAACATTCCCCACTATACGTTCCCGGAGTCGGCCGTTCGAGCTCTTGCCGCGATGTACGAATATCAACGTTGGATAGATAGGCCTCGAACCCAAGTCAAACATTTCGACGTGGACATCGGAAAAGCACAAGAGATCATTTCCAGCGCCAAAAGTGCAGGACTAACGAACCTTCCACAAGACGACGCCCTGAGAATACTTAGCACCTATGGGCTCCCAGTCATCAAGACACGGACCGCCTCATCAAAAGCCGAGGCTGTGGAGGCAGCGAAAGGAATAGGCTATCCCGTTGCGATGAAGATCGTCTCCCCCGATGTGGTTCACAAGATCGACGTTGGAGGAGTCAAGCTCGACTTGAACAGCGACCAGGACGTCTCAGAGGCTTATGATGACATTCTCAGGAATATCAAAGCCCGTGTTCCCAAAGCTAGGATTGAGGGTGTGTTGCTTCAGGAATACGTCACCGGTGGCACAGAGACGATCATTGGAATCCATCGAGACCCGAAGTTCGGACCTCTGCTGATGTTTGGTTTGGGAGGGATATACGTGGAGGCATATCGAGACGTCTCATTCCGCCTCGCACCGATTCGAGAGCTGAGCGCGGAAAACATGATCAGTCAGATCCGGGGAAGCAAGATCCTACAAGGGTTCAGAGGCCAACCGCCAGCGGATACAAAGACCATGGCTGACTGCATAGAACGACTCTCGCAATTATCGGTCGAGCTGCCGGATGTGGTGGAGCTGGACGTTAACCCACTGGTCGCGTTTGCGAATGGTTGCAGAGCAGTCGACGCAAGAATAATCATCGCCGATTGAGGCCTTGAGATTGATTTTACAACAACTCCCCGGCTTCCCTTGGAATCCGCAGAAAGTGTTCCATGGTTGCTCAAGGGCTCGCAGAGGGATGCGTGGGGTAACTCCACAGGCATCGGAAGCGGAGAGTGTTCAAAGTGTTGTATTATAGATAGCCTTTGGAGCAGTAACCGTTCGCATATGTTTTCCGTCTCAAGACGGCTCATAGCAGTACTCTTGGCGCTGGCCGCCATAGGAGCTGGGTCCTACGTCGCCTATAGTATCGTAGTGATCCAGCAGAACATTATCGGAACAGGCTCCATAAACTCGTCTCCCGGACTCTCGGTTCTAGACTCAGCCTGCGCTGCACCGCTCAACAGCATATCCTTTTCCCCACTCGGGGCCGCCTCAGGCTCTACAGTCAGCCTCACGGTATGTGCGAGGAACACCGGGAATCAGGCGTTCTACTTGGAGTCTAATCTTCAGAGCGTGTCCTTCTCCGGCCTGCCCTCGGGAGTCAGCGGGTCATTCTCTCTAACTTCCCAGCAGCTGGCTCCGGGAGCTACCAGCACCATTACCGTTACACTCACCAATGATGGTAACGCCACTTCTGGCTCCTTTGCTTTCACTGTGACCTTTAGAGGCTACTCAACATCCTCAGGGTGACCTCCTTCAAAATATGGAGAACCCTTCTTTCCCTCTTACTGGGACTCCTGATTGTCGTCTCAGTAGCAGCCTTCAGTATAGTTCAGACGAGTCTCCCTGCCACCGGCTGCATAGGGACATCTTGCAGGCCCTTTGACTACATAGTAACCATCCTGATGGAAAACAAAGGCTACTGCCAAGTTATGACCACCTGTGGGGGAAGCGGAACTTACGAGACTTCGCTCGCCCAATCTTACGCTATCGCGGGCAACTGTTCTAGTAATAGCTCTTGTTTGCCTGGTGGGTATACTGCACTCTTTCATCCGAGCGAGCCTAACTACATTGCGTTGGTCGGCGGTAGTAATTTTGGGATCACAGATGATGGCAACTGTTGCTATGAGATAGATCAACCAAATCTCATCGATAGGCTCGAAGCCTATGATTTGACATGGAACGCCTATGCTGAAGGTGCGACTGGTTCCGGAACCTGTAATTTTATGCCCCCTAACAAAGCCAACCACTTCGGGTTCTTAGAATTCAAAGATAACAACGCAACCCAACGCTGTACCCACTTCCTAACAACCACACCACCCACTTCCCCGAACGGGCCAGCAGATGATCATGAATTTTTTGCAGAACTCAACTCAGCAAATCCGTCTCACTACATCTGGCTTACGCCGAACAATAATGATAACGGACACGGTAGTGACGCATCTGTAGGCGATGCATACCTGAGTAACCTCATCCCAAAAATACTCAACAGCAAACTATTCCTTACGCAACGAGCGGCCTTGTTCATAGTCTACGACGAAGGCCCCAGCAGCAGTTTCTCCCCCGCTGACTTTGTGTATGCGTCTTGGAGCGGCCCCGTTGTTAAACAGCATTACAATGGAATTGGAAGCTACTCCCACTACTCCTACCTAGCAACACTTGAAAACAACTGGGGGTTTCCCTGCCTCGTTGCTGCGAATGATTGCAATACTTCAAATGCTCCGGCCATGACAGAGTTCTTCCTCTCCTAGGCCGCACCCCTCTCCTCCAGCGACGAATCGCACCGTGACAAAGAGAATTCATAGAATGAACAGCATCACGGTAACCTAACATGGGCTAATTGTCGCCCGGACTTCTCTCCAAGTAAGCGCTAAGATCCCGCCTAGAATTCCGAGGACCGCACCGACAAAGAATCCGCCTGCACCGAAAAAGCTCACTACAGAGAAGACAAGAACCATCACTCCCCACATGGCCGCTTGTCTTGGTCGATCATACATCATGATGGCACCAAACAGTACGAGGACTCCAGTCATGATCCCTAGAACCGCGAACCCGTAGAACCATCCGCCGAACCCCTGCATCATACCGTAGTAGCCACTCATCATACCCCCACCGTAGCCCCCCATCATGCCGCTATAGCCACCCATCATTCCGCCGTAGGGCCCGGAAGAGTAGCCGAGCATAGCCACTCCACCGGCGAGAATAAGGACTCCTGCTATCAATGACAGTACGAAACCCGCAAGCGGCCTAAAATCGTCAACACTCGCCGCGCCTGCCAACCCCGATCTCTGTTGAGTCTCCAAATCAACCACAGGAGAAGCCTAGTTGAATCGGCTATTAACCAGAACGTACACAAAAAAAGGCCTTACATCGACAGTGTATTACAGATCTTAGAAGCAATCATCTCAGTTCTCATTGCAGAAGGGATTCATAGACTGAGAAAAGGGTCCGAATCGTGCGCTTTTGCAGGTGTAAAAGCGCGAGATTAAGTCCCTCGATCCGCATATTCCTAGGGGCAGGGGAGAGCTATGGCAAAGGACCCGATTTGTGGTATGTACGTGGAGGAGGGGAAACACGCTCTCCAGACGACACGGTATGGAACCACGTACTACTTCTGTAGCGAGACCTGCCTTGCACAGTTCCAGGCTCCTGAGAAAGCTCTAGCCCGTCTAAAGCGCCTGGTCGCGTTCGGTGCGATACTCACAATACCGATCGCGGCCCTGACCTACCTTCCGATAATTCCAGATTCCCGCATCAACAACATCGTGATGTTCATCCTCTCGCTACCTGTACAGTTCATCGTCGGCTTCCGATTCTACAGAGGAAGCTACGACGCACTTCGGTCGAGGATTGGTAACATGGACCTCCTCATAGGTCTGGGAACATCCGCCGCATGGGTCTACAGCACAATCGCCACATTCGTACCAGGGTTCTTCCCGAGCAGCGGGACATACTTTGAGACCTCGGCCATCATAATCACTCTGATACAGACAGGGAACCTCCTCGAATACATCACGAAGGGCAGGGCGTCAGCGGCAGTTCATAGACTATTGAGCCTCCAACCTGCCATGGCCAATGTGATCCGAAATGGTAGCGAAATCAGCATACCTGTTGAACAAGTTGGAGTCGGGGATATCCTGATGGTCCGTCCTGGAGAGAAGATCCCGGTTGATGGAAGAGTGATCGAGGGAAGCTCTGCAATCGATGAATCCATGATCACTGGAGAGAGCCTTCCTAGCGACAGGCGTACTGGCGACGATGTGATAGGTGCCACAGTCAACAAAACGGGACTGCTAAAGATTCAAGCAACAAAGGTCGGACAAGACACCGTACTGTCTCAGATCGCCAAACTTGTTGAAGAGGCTCAAATCGGAAAAGCGCCGTTGCAAATGTTGGCCGACAAAGTTTCAGCATACTTCGTCCCATCTGTCGTGCTGATAGCGACAGCCTCAGCCATGTTCTGGTATTTCGTCGCAGGAATAGGACTCGCCTTCTCTCTCCTGGCCTTCGTCTCCGTCGTAATCATCGCCTGCCCATGCGCACTTGGAATCGCCACTCCAGCAGCCCTACTCGTAGGAACAGGCAAGGGCGCAGAGAACGGAATCTTGATCAAGGGAGGGGACCAGCTAGAAGAGGCTCGCAAGATAAACACGGTAGTCTTTGACAAGACTGGGACCCTCACCAAGGGTCAGCCGTCCGTGACTGATATTGTCCCGATAGGGAAGCTCTCCGAGATTCAGATACTCGGTTATGCCGGAGCTGTAGAGAAGGGGAGTGAACACCCTCTAGCAGAGGCGGTAGTGAACGCCGCTCAGGCCAAGAGTGTCCGACTCGCCGATCCTTCAGGCTTCGAAGCTCTCCCAGGTCTTGGTGTAAAGGCGACCGTTGAAGGACGAGAGGTTCTTCTGGGGAACCTGGAACTCATGAGCAAGTTTTCAGTGCCAGTCGAGGAGTATTCCGAAAGAGTGGAAGAGCTACAGAATCAAGGGAAGACGGTGACCTTCCTCGCCGTCGACAGGCAACCATCCGCCATCATCGGCCTCGCGGATACCGTGAAGGAGTCCTCGGCAACGAGTGTAAGAGCGTTGAAGAAGATGGGTTTGGAAGTAGTAATGCTCACGGGTGATAATGAAAGAACTGCAAAAGCGATAGCGCAAACTCTTGGCATTGACACGATAATCGCCAACGTCCGTCCGGATCAAAAAGAGGAAATTGTGAGGAAGCTTCAGACGAGCGGTAAGAAGGTCGCAATGGTCGGAGACGGGATAAACGATGCACCGGCATTGGCCGCTGCAGATGTCGGAATAGCAATCGGTAGCGGGACAGACGTTGCCAAGGAGACTGGCGGAATAGTCCTAATCAGGGATGACATGATGGATATTCCCAAAGCAATAGCGCTGAGCAAGGCAACCGTCAGCAAGATAAAACAGAATCTTCTCTGGGCCTTCCTCTACAACGTTGCCCTAATCCCAGTCGCGGCAGGTGTTCTGGTTCCGTTCCTCGGACCAGGAATCTATCAAGTGCTTCCTCTGCTAGCGGGTGCCGCAATGGCGATAAGTTCTGTGACAGTCGTCTCCAACTCTCTCTTACTCCGAAGGTTCAACCCGAGAATCTAGGGAGGTGAGCAGTTGCAGAAAGATCCAGTTTGCGGGATGATGGTGGACGAGAAGAAGACGAAGTTCATTTCAAATTATGAGGGAAAGAGCTTCTACTTCTGTTCAGCCGCGTGTAGAACAAGCTTCGACAAGGACCCTCGTCGATACAAGCACTAGACCTTGAACGGCCAAGCCTACTTATTCGGAAAGTACACGGTAGCTACTGATGGTTTGGGCCGAGTCTGGGGTTTGACCTGGTCGCCCACTCAGCAGACAGCTCTGTATAGCATCTTCTAATCAGGACCTGGATAGCAGACGACCTTCACGCGATATTCTGAGGGAGTATCGTTGAGGACTGTGAAAGGGCAGCCGTCGACCATGCAACCTGGCATCGAGGGGGTGCATCTGAAATAGTTGTAAACTGCAGTCCTGTTATCGAAATCCAGCCACATTATCTGTTCGGTAGTGACGCCGCCATTGCTGTACGTGGATTGAATTTGAGTGTGGTTGTCGTTCTTGGTTAGGACGTACTCGACCCAGTACGTGGTCGGGCCGCTCTGAGGGCGGGGAAGACTCTGGTACCACGCTAGAGCAATGACGCCGATTAGACAAACCGCGAAGACTATTACGTACTTGTTTCTCATGGTTTCTTCTCTCTCGCACACCCCGATAAGCAGGGCGGCCTCGTCGTCCCCTGTAAAACGCCCTAGAACCGCCTTGGAATAAAAAACCTGTCCACTGTCATGCTAATACTGTCAATCATCAACAATACACCAGCCATGCACCATAACAGCTCCATGCTAAAGCCTGCAGCACCCGGAAATATAGAATATTTTTCAAATCGCTCAATGCTCGCGTGACAGATCCCGGCTTGATCCCATTCCCGGTTTCTAGGCTAACAACCGTCGCATCGAAAGGAATACTTTGGCGAGATCGCGGGTCAGGGTTTGCCTTGTAGAATATTCAGATAGAGAAGACGGTCTACGACAAACGATCGACCAGTGATGGGAAAAGGATTCTGGTGATGAGACTCTGGCCGCGCGGAGTTCGTAAGGAGTCCATCGACCTATGGCGTAAGGATGTGGGAACAAGCAGGGAACTCATCAAGGATTGGAAGGCTGGCAATGTTACTAGGGCTCAGTACGAGAAACGATACAACATCGACATGAAGGGAGAGCTTCAGCGGAAGCTCGTGAAGGAAATAGCAGACTACGCTAGAGCGGGTCCCATCACACTCCTCTGCTCATGTAAAGATCCAAACACCTGCCACAGGTCCCTCCTGAAGAAGCTGGTCGAGGCCGAACTCTGACCTTGCCAGCTATCGGAAAGTGGTGTCCGAGACCCCGAGATCCTGTCTAGTTCTGATCGTCTTCATCAGGTCCCCACGCGTAACAATTCCGAGGATCCTGTCACCCTCAGTTACGACCAGCCTTCCGATCTGATTCTTCGCCATCTTCTGCATCGCCTCAGCCGCGGAGGCCGTGGAGTTGATTGTTACTATCCGCTCGTAGGGGACCATGGCCTGGGCGACGGTTTCAAACTCCCGTTTCTCCCTCGGAATGGATCTAACCGAGCCCATCGTGACAACTCCTTGTAGCTTGTCGTTCTGGACTACCGGGTAGCCGCCGTGAGGATGGACGAGGAAGTAGTCGTTAACGAGTTGCTGAACGGTGAGGTCGGGGGTGACTGTGAGAAGGTTCCTGGTCATGATGTTGCCGACGCTGACGCCGTGGAGTGCTTCAGTCATCTGGGTCTGTCTGAGACTTGTCTCCGCGCCGGAACGGATGAACCAGCCGAGAAAGATTATCCATATGCCATTGACAAAGTCCGCCGTCGTTACTACGAGCAGCAGTCCCGCTGCGATCATGATCAGGGAGAGGATCTCGCTCACTCGAGTAGCGTTTCGCGTTGCCTTCAAGAGGTTCTTTGAACTCTGCCAGAGGGTCCCTCGCAAGACTCGACCCCCGTCGAGTGGGAAGGCTGGGATTAGATTGAACGCGCCCAGAGCAGCGTTGATCAGAGCATTGTAGCCGAGAACAGCGATAACAGCATCAGGGAAGCCAGTCAATCTTCCGACGTACCAGATGGCGCCTAGCAACCCAGCGATAGCGAAACTCGTTAAGGGTCCCGCGGCCGCCATTCGCACCTCTAACGCCGCGTCCCGGGGCTCTTCAGTCATCTCGGAGACGCCGCCGAAGAAGAAGAGAGTGATTCTAGCGATTGGCAGTCCGTTCTTCTTGGCGATGTAAGAGTGAGATAGTTCGTGAACGAGGACGGAGACGAATAATAACAGGGCCGAGACTGCGCCGACAATCCAGTCCAGGGTGGCCGAAAGCCGGGGATATGTTGCCGGCAGATATCCGACAGCCAGGGACCAGGCAATGAGTAGAAAGACCAGCCACAGTGTCCAGTGGATCCGGATCGGAATCCCTAAGATTCTTCCTATATTCACCGACACTGGTTCTTCCTTCAGGCCGCCGCCTACGGCGCTAGGACTTGACCTTTTTCCTAACTGATCTTCTTATCGGTCCGCCTGGAGCCATTACACTTTGTTGGAGTCTATGTTGCTGGAGGAAAATAGCCTTGAAACCCTCAAGCCACGCTCCCTTTGCCTCCTCCACTGGCAATCCTGAGACAACCAAGGTTTCGAGCCCATTCCATAGCGCAATGAGCGAATAGGCTAATGGAAGGAGTTCCAAGTTATCGTCTATCAGTCTCATCTTGCGCAATCCTTCGAGAAAGCTTGCCAGTCCGTTAGCGTATTCTTCCTGGTTCTGTCGAAGGACCCGTCTTAACGCCGGGTTTCGGGAGGCTTCCGATAATATCTCAAGGCTAAGCCTCGGGTTCGATCCGAACCTCTTCATCATCGCGTCGAAGAACCGGGTCGCGCTCTCGATTGGGTTCGCTTGGGTATTGAATGTCGAGTAGAGAATCTCTTTGAAGGCGCGGGGAGCTGTCCGGGACATCGCCTCGAATAGGCGCTCTTTGCTGGAGAAATAGAGGTATAGTGCTCCCTTGCTAACGCCCAGCTGTTTCGCAACATCGTCCATCGTCGCCTCATGGTAGCCTTTTTCGGCAAAGACCTTGTTTGCAGCGTCTAGGATCCTGCTTCTGGCTTCCTGCTTGTACTCGGGAACCACCTTCGGCATCGACTTCACGCAGAAGTTGTTGTAGCGTTATATTTAAAATGACCAACGCGCTTAAATAATGACCAGTCAGTCAGTTTTATGCGGACTCAAGAAAAAAATGGACGGGGTCGATCGTTCAACTGGTCTGGTAATCACCAGAAGTGACCACGCGACGTGCACGGCGGTTAATAGGCGGAGACGAGGTTATGGTTTTCTTGGAGGGAAACAGAGTGAAGTGTCAGACGCGGAAGGACTTGGAAGTAATCCGTTCGATAGCCGCACCTTTGAACCTGAGACTAGCTATCCGGTAGGAGCGTCGAACTGCTGACGCTCCCTAGCGGGGCCCTCTCAGGCCGAGACGAGGTCGTTCAGGTGAACAACCTCTCAAAGAAGTACGGCGACACCGTTGCGGTCAACGGCATATCCTTCGGGCTCTCGAAGGGAGAAGTTTTCGCCTTCTTGGGTCCCAATGGCGCCGGAAAAACTACTACCGTCGAGATTCTTGAATGCCTCCGAGCGCCAACAGGGGGACAAGCCAAAGTCCTAGACTATGATGTTAGCAAGCGTTCTGATCAGTCTGAGATCCGGAAACGGATAGGAGTTCTTCCTCAAGATTTCAACGCGATAGACCGTCTCACGGTCCGAGAGAATATCGACTATTTCGGTGCGATGTACGATCATCAGCTAGACTCAGACCAGCTTATCGAACTGGTCGACTTGAAAGATAAGCGGGACGAACAGTTCAAGACACTCTCTGGCGGGTTGAAGCAACGCGTTGGACTCGCAGTCGCGCTGGTCAACGATCCTGCCCTCGTTTTCTTGGACGAACCTACCACCGGCTTGGATCCTCGAGCTCGGCGCGACGTATGGTACGTCATAGAACGATTGAAGAAACAGGGAAAGACTGTGTTCCTTACAACTCACTACATGGACGAGGCCGAGTACCTAGCTGACACGGTCTCTATCATCGATCACGGACAGATAATTGCTTCCGGAACTCCGAACGAGTTGATCGATGCCCACGGAGGCAAGAAGACGCTCGTGATTAGAGAAGCGGGCGAGGACGGGCTCAAGTTCCTTCCTCCCGGAATATCCAGACCACAACTCAAGAACGAGGACGACATCTACATTCCACTCAACAATGGAGAGTTGACGACCATTCTCATCGCGATCAGACAGACTCCCCTGGCGAACAAGGAGATAGAGGTCAGGCGTCCTACGCTTGATGACGTGTTTCTCAACCTAACCGGACGAAGGGTCTCCGAGGAGGGAGAGTAGCATGAGCCGAGTCTACACGATCGTCAAGGGGCATGTGAAGACATGGTTCCGGAGCAAGAGCACTATCTTCTGGACCCTAGCGTTTCCAATCCTGCTCATTGTCCTCTTCGGCGCAATCTTCGGGACAGGAAACACTAGGTTCGACCTGTACGTTCAGAACCAGGATCTGACGGCTAACGCTCCGACTCCCTCGTCACAGGGGTATGTCGCAGCGTTAAACCATACGGGCGCTTTCAACATTCAGACCGTACCGGCCGAGATGAGTAACCCTGTCTCCTACGTGCGAGATGATGCTCAACTCCACAACCGTGGCCAGAGACTCCTCGTCATCCCCGTCGGATTCCAGAACAACCTAACCAATCGCAAACCGGCGGACATCCAGCTATACATGGACCAGAGTGATCAAGCTTCCCCATCACTTGCCGGAGTAATCACCGCTGTGACCTCATCCTACGCGGCCAGCCTCTCCAATTCTACCGTGAGCCTTAGCGTGCAACAGGTACCGATAGTGACCCACAACACTCGATACATCGACTTCTTCATCCCCGGAGTCATAGGCATGACACTCCTCACAAGCGGCGTATTCGGCGCGGTCAACACGAACGGAAGATATCGCGAGCTGAAGATCATCAAGAAACTCGCCACGACACCCCTCTCCAAGATAGAGTGGATCCTCGGAATGGTCGGCTACCAGATGTTTCTAGCCGCCATCTCGATCACGGTCATACTGCTCTTCGGAAGATTCGTCTTCGGCGTCACAGCAACAATCGACATCTACACGATCGGACTTGTCGTCGCAGCGGCGCTGCTCTTTCCAGGGATCGGAATGGTGCTGGCTAACTTTGTAAAGGACGCGGATGGGGCTGAGGCGGCTGCGAACGCGATAACTTTCCCGATGATGTTCCTTGCTGGAACTTTCTGGCCGACAGAGACGATGCCCACTGTCTTGAAGCTGATCGCCAACTACCTCCCGCTCACCTACATCAACAACGGTCTGAGAGACGCGATGATCTACCTCGAACCAGCACAGGCGCTGACCAACACGGTCATAGCGTTGGGGTTAGCAGGATTCTTCATCATACTCGGATCAGTCCTGATGAGCTGGAAAGAAGAATAGCTCATCGTCTTCTGATAAGAGTGGACAATAGCCCGCTGCCGCTTTCTTGACTAGAAAGCTCCCGGACCCGTGGCTATTCGGTCAAAGATTCAATTAGACCAAACCGAAGCCGGGACCACGGTCAGACTTGAAACTCGCCCAAGCGCTTGCAGACTATGTTCAATCTGTCAAGTATCGTGACCTCCCGGAAGATGTTATTCACGAGACGAAGAAGAGAGTCATCGACAGCCTAGGCTGTGGCATTGGCGCCTACAACTCTGAGCCCGTGAAGATATCCCGAACCGTTGCAGAGAACGTGAGGAACGAACATGGCTCGACACTCTTCGGGACGAGAAGGAAGACTACTCCTGATCTCGCGGCCTTCGTCAACGGGATAATGGTCAGATACTTCGACTACAACGACACATATCTGTCCAAAGAGCCAGCTCACCCCAGCGACAATGTCGGGCCATGCTTCTCGGTGGCAGAGGCCGAAGGCGCCGCTGGAAAGGACCTACTCCTCTCTATCGTACTAGCCTACGAGATTCAGTGTAGACTCTGTGACGCGGCGGACATTCGACATCGGGGCTGGGATCATGTCTGCTATGGGCTCGCGTCGACCGCGTTCGCTGCGAGCAAGCTGATGGAGCTGAGTGTTAATGAGATGACTGAGGCGGTAAACCTCGCTCTGAACTCTCACATTGCGATGCGACAGGTCAGGGCGGGAGAGTTGTCCATGTGGAAAGGATGCTCATTCGCTAACGCTGCACGAAACGGTGTTTTCTCTGCGCGGCTTGCCCGTGAGGGCATGACGGGTCCGTCGCCCATCTTTGAGGGTGAGATGGGCTTCTTCAAGCAAGTATCCGGACCCTTCCAGATCAGTATCAACGACTTCGGCGGCAGGAACGGGTCTTTCAAAATAGCAGAAACATATCTGAAATTCTTCCCTGCAGAGATCCATTCACAGACATCCATCTGGGCCGCGCTGGAAGCCAGAAAGGAGACGGGGAATCCGGAGGGTATTGTCTCTGTGGAGATTGCTTCGCATGAGGCTGGCTATACGATCCTCGGCAGGGACCCGGAGAAGTGGAACCCGATGACCAAGGAGACGGCTGATCATAGTCTGCCCTACATTGTCGCCATGGCAATGCTTGAGGGCAGAATCGACAATTCGACCTACAGCGAGAAGAAGTATCGGGACCCGAAGATCCTAGACTTTCTCAAGAAGATCACGGTCATCGAAGACAAGGAATTGAGTGCGAAATACCCAGAAGCGGCGGCAAACAGGATTACTGTCAAACTAGCATCCGGGACGGTCATCACGAAACAGGTTGACTATCACAAGGGCCACCCGAAGAATCCGATGAGCGACAAGGAAGTCGAGAACAAGTTCGAGAGGCTGACTAGGAAATACCTAACCAAGAATCAATCGAGGAGAATACTCGACACTATCTGGAGCCTGGAGAAGGTAAACGAGGTCGGTAAGGTCGTCTCTCTTCTGACTGTTCGATAGTCACCGCTTAGGGTTTCCCCTTGCCATCCCTACGGCGCTACGGCTAACCACAGAGAGAATTCCGCTAATAATGACGACAACGACCTTTGGGCCGGAACAGCAAGATGAAATACACGATTAGAGTAACACAGGACACTAATCACCTTCTTCTGTTCGCCCCCTACCTTCCCGTAGCGATCATGAAGATGAACCAGCAATGATGGCCAAAGAGGTTCAGTCGAGGGTAGCTGATGCTAAGCAGCGAGATGTGGGGCATGATAAAGTCCGCGTTGACGATGAGACCATGCAGAAACTCGCCATAACGGCCGGCGACTTTATAGAAGTGCGCGGAAAACGGACCACCGTGGCCATTGCCTGGCCTGCTTATACCGAAGATCAGGGTCAGCAGATCGCCCGGATGGATGGGCTTCTCCGAAAGAACGCAGGGGTAGCCCTGAACGAGTACGTCACTCTCAAGAAGGCGGAAGTAAAAGACTCCCAGACAATTGTCTTTGCACCCACCGATGTCCGTTTGAGCGTGGACGACGAGTTCGTGAGCTTTGTCAAGCGTCGATTCATGGACATGCCCTTTGTCGAAGGAGACATGACCCTCCTAAACATATTCGGCAGTTCTGTGCCGCTCATAGCTACCCGGGCCCGGCCTCACGGTCCCGTCAAGATTACAGAGTCTACCGTTGTCCAGGTGATGAGCGAGCCTAGCCCGGACAAGAAGAGCATACCGCTCGTCACCTACGAGGACATTGGTGGACTACACGGCGAAATTCAGAGAATCAGAGAAATGGTAGAGCTTCCACTACGGCACCCAGAACTTTTCCAACGGCTCGGCATCGAGCCTCCCAAAGGAATCTTCCTGTACGGACCCCCAGGCTGTGGCAAAACACTTGTGGCGAAGGCCGTGGCCAGTGAGTCAGATGCCAACTTCTACGTCATCTCAGGGCCTGAAATCATGTCCAAGTTCTACGGAGAGTCAGAGGCCCGGCTGAGAGAGATTTTTCAGAAAGCTCAGGAGAGCGCGCCCAGTATCATATTCATCGACGAGATGGACTCCATCGCTCCAAAGAGAGAGGAAGTGACGGGAGAAGTGGAACGTAGAGTTGTGGCTCAACTGCTCTCCCTCATGGACGGCATGGCCGCCAGGGGAAACATCATCGTGATAGGCGCTACGAATAGGCCGAACGCCATCGACCCGGCGCTCCGACGCCCGGGACGCTTCGACCGGGAAATAGAGATCGGAGTCCCCGACAAAACGAGCAGGCATGAGATTCTGCAGGTTCACACGCGAGCGATGCCATTGACCTTGGATGTGGATCTTCACCGGCTGTCGGACATTTGCCACGGATACACCGGCGCGGACATATCGGCACTCTGCAGAGAGGCTGCGATGAAGGCCCTGCGGCGCTACCTTCCAAGCATTAACCTGGAGGAGGAGAGAGTCCCCGGTGAAATGCTCGAAAAGATGCAAGTGAACTTGGACGATTTCAAGACCGCCTACCGGGAGATAACACCCACCGCCATGCGAGAAGTCTACATCGAAGTACCCTCCGTCAACTGGGCTGACGTCGGGGGACTGACGGACGTGAAGCAGGAGCTCCAGGAAGCTGTCGAATGGCCGATAAAGAAGCCGGAAGCCTTCACCAGAGTTGGGATCAGACCGCCGAAGGGTATCCTGCTCTTCGGTCCGCCGGGATGCGGTAAGACCATGCTGGCCAGAGCTGTCGCTACCGAGAGTGAGGCTAACTTCATCTCCATCAAAGGCCCCGAGCTCTTCAGCAAATGGGTTGGAGAATCAGAGAAGGGAATCCGCGAGGTCTTCAAGAAAGGTCGCAGTGCCGCCCCGTCCATCGTCTTCTTCGACGAACTGGACTCTGTCGCCCCCAGAAGAGGAACGGACCTTGGTGACAGCGGTGCATCGGAGCGTGTGATCAGTCAGTTGCTCACAGAGATGGATGGCATCGAATCCCTTGTCAACGTGGTCGTGATAGGGGCCAGCAATCGGCCGGACATTATCGACCCGGCCATCCTGCGACCGGGCAGGTTCGACAGGCTCATCTACGTGCCAGCACCAGACCACGCCACCCGTCTGCAGATCCTCAAGATCCACACACGAAACATGCCCTTGACCCCAGACGTTGACCTGGACCAGATTACCAGTAAAACCGCAGGCTACTCGGGAGCAGACATTGAGGCAGTATGCAGGGAGGCTGGCCTCATCTCATTGAGGAGGGACATTGAAACGAAGAGTGTTACACTAGAGGACTTTCGAGATGCCATGGAACGCGTA
>WNGP01004726.1_pt1 | contig 19289 bp, 21 predicted proteins | sample 5407671 | NCBI WGS metagenome assembly WNGP01 (sample SAMN13153381, study PRJNA577476) | soil metagenome | isolation source: 40 cm soil or saprolite under Garry oak tree replicate 2 | place: USA:California | collected 2016-06-15 | reverse complement strand
GGGGTCTGGTAATCGAGCGCCTGGTGTGGACGCTCATGATTATAAAACGCGAAATAACGGGTCAATGCTTGGCGCGCCTCACGTGGTGAAGTATAATCGTGAATGTATACTTCTTCATACTTGACGGTGCGCCATAATCTTTCGGTAAAAATATTGTCCAAGGCTCGTCCTTTGCCATCCATGCTGATCTGGACATTGGCAGCCTGCAACAGTTGGCAATACTGTGGACTCGTAAAATGGCTTCCCTGATCGCTGTTGCAAATCAGTGGCACCGTTTGCTCCAAAGCCCGTTGGACTGCGATGAGCACAAAGGGCAACTCCAAGCTCTGATCGAGTTCCCAGCTGACCACGTAGCGCGAGTACCAGTCTAAGATCGCCACCAGGTACATCCAGCCAGCTTGTAAGCGAATGTAAGTGATATCGATGCCCCAAATATGATTCGGGTAAGCGCTCGTAATGTGACGCAGTAAGTATGGATACACCCCTTCCTTTTGGTTCCGTTTACTCAGATTAGGCCCTGGATAGATAGCCGCAATGCCCATCTCGCTCATATACCGACCGACTGTTTTGCGATTGATGCCCATCCCTTCACGCTGTAACTGCGCTGCAATCTTCCGGGCGCCATAAAAGGGAGACTGCGTATAGATTTCATCGATGCGGTGCTTGAGCCGCACTTCTTCAGCTGAAGGCGGGCGAGGCTGGTAATACAAGCTTGCCCGACTCAGGCTCAGCAGATTGGCTTGCATACTCAACGGGAGCTCACTCCTCGCTCGATCAACCAGAGCGACCCGTTCCTCTCTCGCCAAGCTCCATTCCAGATTTTTTTTTGAGCCAAGCAACCTGCGTAGTCAACTTGCCGATTTCTGCGTATAACTCGGTGAGCTGCTGCTCATAGGCGGCTTTCAGTTCCGCCGTACTGTCCTGTCTCTCAAAGAGACCTGGCAGCCCTTCCAGAGCTACTGTTCGCCAATTCTTCAGTTGGGTGGGATGCACTTCATACTCAGCGGCGATTTGTGCCAGCGTCTTCTCTTCTTTGAGTAGTTCTTGAACCACTCGCGCTTTGAAAGCGGCTGTATACTGTTTTCTCATCATGGCTTGAGTATATCTTATTTCAGCCTCTTTCCGTGTCTAAATTCCCAGGGCCATTATATTCTGCGTTGGGCCAGTAGCCCCATGGTCATTACGCGGCTCACACTGAATATGGAGCAAGCATGACGGAAGAGGCTGCTCATGGTACAGAACTGTCTCGCTAGAAGTCTGCGCGAAAAAATGCCAAGGCCTTCTTTTGGCATAGATCTGACCGAAACGATGCATCGTTTGGGAGACATGAGGAGGCTTAAAAGTGATTCTCGGGAAAATCGTCAAATCCACTTCGCATATCAACTACATCTGTCAGATTTATGGACCTCTGGAAATCGAGACCCCACCAGATGTTGTTGACTACGCCTTTGGTCACTTCGTGCGTGTGGCCCTACCATCAAGACGTTCAGACCTGGCTCGTGAGAGGCAAGAGAGCGATCAAAGCATGAACGAGGAGTCCTCCTGCTATACAGTAGGTGTGATCTATGATACGCAGTTACTCAATCCAGCATTCGGCTCGCTTGGGCCGCGGCTTTCCAATGAGACGCAGGTGAAACTGTTCACACCCGATCATCTCTCAGAAAAAGCAGTAGTTGTGCATCTGGTCATGCTCGGGATGGTAGAACAACAGAGGTCTTCAAATGGCCCCTTAAAGGTCCAGATAATCCATGGTATACCATCGTTCCCTTTGGAGTTGAACAGCAGTGTTGAAACCATGACGGATGAGGAGGTCCATCGGTTCCACTTCTTTCATGATCAAGAGAATAGTGCCAACCAAGACGACTACCTTCATATGGGCTACCTGCCACATATGATCGCCCAGCAGAATAGTCTCATCCCCCTGGTGGTCTTGCGTATCATCGACCAGTTAGAGCTTCTGTTCCCACAACATCGCTCGCTGCTCTCCATCCTGAAACGCAACTTTGCCTGGAGGCTGAAGGTGGAGACAACCGGATAATGTAGAAGGAGCAAGACAATGCAACAATGGGAATATTCCTTCGTTTTCGCTACCGTCACCATCGACGGTGAGTTTCGTCCGCGCTTCGCCAACGAAGCTGAACTCGACGATTGGCAAGCAGGCCCGACCTTGTACGAATACGCAAACCAACTGGGGAATAGTGGCTGGGAACTGCTCGCCAGCAATCCAGTCGTCTTCACCCAATCCAAATGGCAACCGTTGCTAGAAACCCAATCTATTGCATCGGAACTGCGTGCCATCACCATGGTTTTCAAACGGCCGAAAAATAGCAGTACCTAGCATATCCAAGAAAAGCGTCGCACCAGTGGAGGGAACAGCCTTACATCTGCTTGCTCCACTGGTGCTGAGATCAGCAGGACCGCAGGGGCCAGGTCCCGCCCATTACTCGTTGGAAACTACACCCCGTCTCTCCTCTTGCTGCCTTTTGAAGCTCGATGATGGCAGCGCCGGCAGCCGCCAACGCCGATGGCAACAGTTGTGTCCCACTTACATAACCAACACCAGGAAGCCCCCTTCAGACAGGATGACCACCTGGTTACCGCCCATTGTCTACAGGCGCTCTCTGCGTACCGGGGCAGCGATAGTAGTTGCGACCAACCTTTACCACTGCCCTGAGTACGAATCGGTGCCTAGCTTGCGCTTGGCACAGAGCTAATAGGTTCAGTGTACCCAGTAAAGTTATTGTTGCAATCCATTTTTTGAAACGAGGTATCCCCTGAAAGAAAAGGCAGAGATGCACAAATACAACGGGGAAGCTGCTCATGCTATGAGGGAACATCAGAGATGAATTGTCCCTCAATCAGCGACGATGTATGCCTTAAAAGGCAGCAGCGAACAAAAAAAACACATCTATCTACACATGAGAATCACCTCAACGACATTGGGAAATTTGCTGATCGTCGTTTTCTGTTCACATCGACCGCTGGGAACGAAAATAGCGATTTAATAACTTTAAGGGGTATACTGAGCCTATTTGTATAAATAGTTCATGCACAAAATACTTAACATTGACAAATGATTCATTATATGGTAAAGTAGTGACAAGATGTGGTGGCTATGGCGAGTTCTGCAAGGGTTCAAAATAAAAGATGGGCTCTGCTTCAGCGGTGAAACCGGCAAGGCAGTATGGTTTCCTTGTAGGGCTCGCTCAAAGCGAAAGGACATTGGGACCATGAACTTTATCAAGGGGGTGGTATCAAGCAGAAAACTGAATAGGGCAGTGCATTAGAGAGGCCTGCTCCCGCGGGCCTCTCTCTATTTGCTCAAGCATGATGCCCTTGTGCAATCGTATCAGGAATGGCCCTTGACGATCCGCTACCGATGGGACAGCAAGGAGTGGAGCTATACCCCGGATTTCCTCGTCGAGTGGCGCAACCGCGAGCCAAGCCTCGTCGCCTGCACTTACGAAAGTCAAATGGAAAATCCAAAATATCTGACCAGGTGGTCGGCGGCCCAGTTGTGGTGTGAGCAGCACAATCACACCTTCAAGATAATTACCGAGGTCTTACTGCAGCAGTGCAGCGCGCTCTTATCGAACGTGCAAATGCTGGCAGTCCACGCGCATCACTCGCCTCCCCCTCAAGCCTACGATTATTTGATCAAAGTGGTGGCATCGAGCGACGATCCGGTATCGATTGCTGATATCGTCGATCGAGCACCGCATCTCTCCGCGCGGGCGACGCGGGCCTACCTCTGGCACCTGCTCGCGGCCGGTGTTCTCAGCACCGACCTTACCGAGCCACTGCATGTAGCGCATATGCTTATCAAGTGGAAAGGAGTACCGCATGCGATCCCATCAGCCCCTCAAGTACTTTCAGTTTGATCACCGTTACCTCGAACTGCTCATCAACATAGATGGACAGTGGGTAGCGAGCACACAGGCTACAATTCGTATCGACACTGACCCTCAGACAAGGTGCATACGGGAAGTCACCGTTCTCGGAGCACACGGAGGAATAGAACGGGAGGAGGAATCCGATGGCAAGTGAGGGATCCGGGGCACACCCTGTTCGCGCTGACTGGCGCGACCTTTTGGATGCTGAACGAATTGGACTCATCGAGCAACTGTACATATTCGATTTGCGTTTGCAACAAATATATCAGGAACTTGATTGGGTGGTCTCTCGAACGCGAGAACCCGAGACAATAAGATCTCACTGGCTGGCACTCCTCGGTGAAAAAGGAGTGGGGAAGACAACAGTTATCCAACACTGGATAGAAGCTATCCAACTGCCGCACTCTCGCATAAGTGAAGAGGACCAGAAACCATACATCTCAATCTCCTTATCCGAAGCCACAACATCCAAAGCTCTCCTGGCTAGAATGTTGAGGATGCTAGGAGATCCATCTTGGAGCCGTGGAACGACAGTGGATATGGCTAGACGGCTCAGCTACTTGCTAAAAATAAACGCAACGCGCTTGTTGATTTTCGATAACATCCACTACCTTTTCGGGTCTGCAACAGAACGTGAACTGTATCTGAATGTCGATTTGATAGAACAGCTCACTCTCCCCAACGAAATATCTGTCGTCTTTATTGGCCAACTTGGAATGGTCGAAACGGCCTTGCATAGAAATTCACCGCTGCATCGCACCATAGAAGTAGTCCATTTCCTTCGCCCATATCAGTGGGTTAGGAAACACCCGGCCACAATACGAGAGTTTCAGCACCTGCTGCAAATGATTGATCAGAAGTTGCCATTAGATCCATCCAACCTAGATGAAGAAGCAACTGCTTATAGCATCTATTACGCAACTGATGGTAATCCGGGACGGATCTTCGAGCTCATCTGTTTGGCAGCTAAAAAAGCTGTACGTACCCGTGCAGACGCACTGACTAGACAATTGCTTGCAGAAGCATATGATGAGCTTATTACGGGCAAAAAGCGAGAAGCGCAGAAAGAGCAAGTCAATCCATTTTCTATTCCTGGCTTCCACGAGATGTAGGAAATGCTTTCTGAGAAGGAGGTGGAGAGAAACATGCCTAAGAAAGAGGTATCAAAGCAAGGAGGAAATGGTGGTGGTGCCCTTCCGAGCCCGAAACTGAATAAGCTGGTCTATTACAGGAATAGGATCAAACGCGACTACATCCGTTTGCTCAATTACGACACGGACGTTTTGTCATACGAGGAGTGGCCATGCACCATCACCTACAGATTAGGTGAGCTTGATTATACCTACACCCCAGATTTCGCGATCTACCGGCGACAAGGTAAGCCAAGTATTGTTGTCTGCACAAGGCAAGCGAATGTCAATGATCCACAGCACCTCCCAAAATGGACTGCCATCCAATTGTGGTGTGAGCAGTATGGATACAAGTTCCATCTGGTTACAGAGGTTGTACTGCTGAGGTATCAGTCCCTCTTGTCGGACTTGAAAAGCCTTGCTGTCTTTGGATGCCCGGCTCACGAGATCCTTTCTCTGGCACTTGCTCGCTAGAGGAATAATTGTAACAGACTTATCAAGACCTTTGAATGTCCAGACAACGCTTCTCTCATGGAAAGGAGCTCAGCGGAATGACCTCGACAGCAGATAATGCTTCTGTGGAAGCTGATTACTCTGCGATTGAACTCGCCTTGATTGATCCAATCTCTCATCACTCACCGTTCGCTCATTTTCTAGGCAGTTTTGAAGAATTGCCCTCTCAACTGCCATGTTTCTATTGTTTTCGGCAACGATGGAGGTACCCACCCCTCCCTTTTTTGACCATTGCAAAAAGGTGACCACTTGCAGAAAATGGTCAGCTTTGGCAATGCCAAAGGTGCCCACCTCTGTCCTGTGAAAGGCAAGGAGAGAAGCTGTGCGAGCGCGTTCTGGCTTCACTGTAGGTGGCGGGCTTTTCACACTGCCACGTTTGAACTGCCTCTCCCAAGTGTTCAGTTTTGGCTCTGCCAAGTGGGTGTGGCTAACGCTGCCAAAAACATTTATAACCGCGCGGAGCGACTGCTCCGCACTTTGACGAAAACACTTGGCTTTGGTCCAAAGTACTTTTGCCAAGTGGGGGACGAACTCCATTTTATGGACGATTTTAGCTCCCAGGTGGGGAATACAATTTATTTTTTGCCTTAAAAAATGAGCGAACCGTGAGTCATCACAGTCATGCAGAAACATCTACGAAAGGAGAAGTTCAGAATGAATAACCCGTGGAGTATTTCGGGGAATGAAGATCCATGGATTTGGCGTGAGAAGGCTGATATGGAGCGATTCGCTGTTGTTGAGCAAATCCGTATTATCTATCCTCGTCTCAGATCACTATTGGAGGATATAGACCAATGCGCTCAAAGTGCAGCAGATCCATTCCCCAATCAACTGCACAGTCCTCTTAGCCTGGCAATTGCTGGACAAACGGGGGTCGGCAAGACAGTACTGGCAAAGTTCTGGTTAGCAGAAGCAATGAGAAAGACACAGATGGGAGAGACAAAGTCTCTCCCTCCCTATCAGTACGTAAGTATACCGGCGATGACTTCCCAGAAAGGTCTGCTGGCTGCGTTTCTCTGTGCTGTTACAGACTCAGATGCTGTTTCCTTATTCCGGGGGACCACCTGGACGATGGAGGCCCGTCTTTCGAGCATCTTGTCAAGACGTGGCACCTCCCTGATCATTGTCGACAACTGCGAACACCTGATTCGACATCAGAGCAGGCATATTAGCGACCATCTTATCGAGCTCCTTGTACGCATGGCAAGTCAATGCCATCTCTCCCTGATTCTCCTGGGAGAATGCGAAGCCATGGAACAAATAATTGATATCTCCCCCAAGCTCGAACGCCGGGTCGGCTCTCCCCTGCTGCTTGCTCCTTTTAGGTGGGATCGTAATTCGCTCGAATCAGTGATGGAATGGCGTACTCTTTTGTCCACTCTTGATCGTGCGCTCCCTTTTGATGAATCAGGTTTGGCGGAAGAAGATCTAGCCCATTGTCTAATCTATGCGACCGACGGTGTACTTGGATGGCTCATGAACCTCATCTCTTTTGCGGCGAGAAAAGCGATCTTTGAAGAGTCGGCTACTCTCCGTTGGCACCATCTCGCGGATGCCTACAATCGCTGCATTGCACAAACGCCTATGGGGCGAGGGAAAGTCAATCCCTTTTCTAAAGCGATTTCAGGGAAACGGGTGCAGAGAAGGAGAGCAAGAAGGATGCAGGTACTGTACTCGAAAGAGCCAGAGCGTCCCCGTCTCCCTATGGAAATGTACATTCCCCTGAGCCATCCTGGTAGACGTCAGTGCAAGCCATGTTGATAGAAAGCTCTTTCCCTCGAACGGAATGGAGGAGAGACATGCCAAACTCATTGACCTTCCAAAAAGACGTCCGGTACTTACTGGAAGGTGTTACATACCAGGTCCTGGAAACGCTGGCGCAAGGAGATATCCTGGTCCAGAACATCACGGAGCAGGATAGGAAGAAAGTCGTTCATCAGCAGGAGATGCTGCGTCGATTCTGGCGCGAAGGCACGTTCAAATTTGTATTGCCGGGGAAAGCGAATCTGAGAGAAGATGGCTCTACCCTCAAAACGACTGATGGCATCGCCCTCAAAACGTCCTATGATTTCTCCGTGCTCAATGACTTATCTCAGGAGATACAGGATATCACGCGCCAGCGCCTTGAACTCATCAAACGGATCCTCCAACTCAATCCACGTGAGCGTACAAAACTGAACGTCGAGAAGGAAATTACCAACTACGTCGATGAACTCTATGAGTTGAGAGGCGGGGGCGACATTTCTGTCCTGCTGGGCAACCATATCGGGAAGGGGAAAGGTCCAAGAAAGAAGAAGGGGACGCAACCTCCCACTCTCGTATTGGATCTTCCTCCTGCAGAGAAAGATGCTGACAGTCCTGCTTCTCAAGGAAAGGAAAAGAGCAAGGGAAAAAAGAAATCTGAGAAGCCTACGATCAGTTACCGGACTGTCTGCCGCTGGATAGAGAGTTTTGAGGAAAGTCACAGGGATATCCGTAGGTCTCGTGCCCGCCTATCACCGCAATGGCCCAAAGCGTTTGTATCTCCATCCTGATGTACAGGAGGTGATCAAGCAAGCTACCAAGAAGGTGTGTAAGGAGAACCGGGACCCAGACCCAACGATTAGCGACATCTGCCTGAAAGTAAAGCAGCTCATGAAGGAAGCAAATGAAAAACGATCTTCTGAGCAACAGCTTTCTGCTCCTGGTGATCGAACGATCTATCGTTTTATCGGGTCCCTTGATGCAGAAGAGCTGGCAGAACTTGGCATGCGCCGGAAACGGCGCGGGCCAAAAAATGATGCCGGCGATCAGCCACCCAGGGTAACGCGACCGAACGAGCGCTGGGAGTTCGACTTTTGCAGGCTCGATCTGCTCGTCGTCGATACCTTCGACCGACTCCCGATTGGCCGCCCGGTTATTGCGGCCATACGCGATAAGTACACAGGCTATCCCGTCGCTATTTTCATCAGCTTTGAGCCGCCATCCTACCGTCTGGTGATGGAATGCCTGATGTATGCGATCCTTGAAAAGGTCCATGTTAAAGAACTGTTCGGGACCGCCAATGACTATCTGGCCTATGGAGTTCCGGAAACACTCGTCGTCGATAACGGCCTGGAACTGCACGAGGATCTCGAAACGGCCTGTCTCCAACTCGGTATCGAATTGGTGCACACAAGGGTAAGAAGCCCCTGGCTCAAGGGAGCTATCGAGCGTTGGTTCCGCACCGTCGGCAAAGACCTGATCCATCGAATCCCGGGTACGACCTTTTCCAATTTTTTGGAGCGCGGCGAGTATGCATCAGAGAAAGAGGCCTGTATGACCCTGGACGCATTATGGGAAGCGCTGCATATCTGGATCGTCGATTACTACACCCAGGATAAACACAAAGGGATCGGTCCGGAATGGGCAGTAGAGGCCATTCCCGCTCAGCTCTGGAAAGATGCCCTTGAGCAGGATTTTGTGCCGGCGTTGCCCCCGAGCCGTGACGACCTGCTGGTGCTCGTCTCTCGAACCACTGAGCGAACCCCTGAGCCATACGGCATCGACTTCGAAAACCTGGTGTATCAAAGTCCCCAACTCAAGGAGCTGCGAGAACGGATGAAGCAGCATGAGGCAGAGAAACACATGAAGTGGCATGGGGAGGAACCCGGCAAGGTCCAGGTAAAATATTACCCGGGCGATTTGTCTCGTCTGTGGGTGCTCGATCCCTTCGACCTCCACTACTTTGAGGTAAAGGCCGTCAGCCAGGAATATACCCGAGGTCTCTCGCTGTGGAAACATTTGGTCATTAAGCGCTTTGTGCGCGAAGAACTCAAACGCAAAATCGACGAGGATGCGCTGCTGGAGGCCAAGGAGCGTATCCAGAGGATCGTCAACGAAGAATTTCGCCTGACTCGCAGCATTCGCTCTCGTCTGGGAGCAGCTCGCTGGTTTGATAACCAGGTCGTCTCCTGGCAAGGTGCCTCTTCTCCACTAGAAGACATCTTGCAGAGTACATCCTTGGAACTCGACGAGACCCCTTCTGGGGAGGCGACAGGCAAGGCGGAGGAGAATCCATCCGTACCTGTGACAAGAACGGAGACAGACAGCACTGATACAGCAGAAGGTATCTCAGCAATCAGCGCTTCTCCCCCTCCTCTGATGCAGAACGTCTCGCTCGCCCCAGAGGAGGGTCAAAGGGAAATGGTCAACCCCATCAACGAACTCCCGCCAATGCCAGAGACACCCACACCCCTCGAAACGAGCAACAAGAAGCGGCGACCCCGGAAACAGGAGAAGGCTTCTTCCTCCCAGACAGTTTCTGAAGCCGCAAACACCCCTCAATCATTCGGTATCAGTGTCAGTTTTGATCGTCCGTTTATTGGAGATGACCTATGACAGAGCAGGAATCACACAATCAAACTTCTTCAGATGCCAGGTACTGGCTGAGTATGACGCCTGTTGAGCGTTACAGGCAAGCAGAGCGAATAGTGGTAAACCACCACTGTTTCAATGAGCTGATGGCCCGCATCGATTTCTGCGATCTTTATGCCAACGAGGTGCCAACACTGAATCCTCCCTGCCTCGCCATCCTAGGAGAAACGGGAGCCGGCAAAACGACGCTGGTGACAACTTGGATCGCCAGATCCAGATATAAGCGCTACGAAACGCCGGAGGGAAGCGTTATTCCCTATCTGTATGTTTCTATACCAGCAGGCGCTACCATCAAGGCAACAGCTACCGAAATTCTGAGAACGCTTGGCGACCCCAATCCAGAACGAGGTACGCAGTCGAACCTGGTCAACCGTGTCTATCACCTGCTCAAAGAATGCCGGGTGCGCATAATCTTCGTTGACGAATTTCAGCATATAATAGAAAAAGAGACGCAACATATCATATACAAGGTGGCAGATTTTCTCAAGGACATCATAAACCATACTTGTATTCCCATGATCCTGATTGGGCGGCTCGGAGAAGCCGAGCCGATTCTCATGGTAAATCCCCAACTAGAGGGACGGGTAGGTGCACCCCTTTACTTGGAACCGTTTCAATGGGATCGCACAAAACCTGAGACGATCGCGGAATTCTGTCAACTCATGGATATTATTGATCGTTCTATCCCCTTCGATCTTTCTCGGTTGGGAACTGAAGAGATGGCATTCCGCTTCTATTACGCCTCGAATGGCTATTTGAGATACGTGATGGAACTCATTCGCTATGCCGCTTGGGGGGCCATTACCTCACAATGCACGACTTTAAATCTCCCTTTGTTGAAAGCCGCATACGATGCTCGCCTCGCAGGCATGACCATTGCCCCTCATGCCAGAGGGGGGATTACCGTATAGTTTCAGAGCGTCTTAGAACTCCTGTCCGAAAAGACTCTTTCCTCTTCTCCGCAACAATGCTGACGCTGGGTGCTCTCGGTGTTGAAAGTGCATTCTCCCACCCAGTTGACACCACAACCGAGTTGGCCAATCAACCTCTCACGCCGCTGGACTATTTCACTCTCCTTAGGGTTCTTTCTACTATGGTTGAGCACCTCAGTGCTGATTATCTGCATACGTTCTTGCCTCCCGAATTCTATAGTGAATGTGGATCACAGTCATGTGAGAGAGGAGGTTGGAGAGAGTCTCTCGCCATTATACATTTCCTCTTTACCTCGTGGCCCACTCACTTTTGGGGCTTGCTTGATGCCCTTTCTCCATTACGGGAACTCGTTTGAAGAGTACTGCGAATGGCCACTTTACGAAAGACTTCTGGGATCATCCTTCGATTTCCTCCGTCAAACATACAAGCAGTATAAACAAGCACATGCAAACGAGGCTTTCACGATATTCGACACCATCCCGAATTTTGTGTAAAGAAGAGGCTTTGCAAAGTGGGGGCATTTGGGGGGATACTACAGGCATAGACAGTTCCTTGAGAACATTTTACCCATTTTTCAAAAAGGAGGATGTCATGCCTGTCTCCAAGAACAAGCCTACCACATTGTCCCCAGAAGGTTCAACCTCGGAGTCCGCGTCAAACACCATACGCCTAGCCGGGAGGAATTTCGCCAGCATTTACGGCGTCTGGCCGTGAGCGCCGTTCAGGTCTTGATCGAACAGGTCATGCGGGAAGAACTGGAGCAGTGCATCGGAGCCTCGTGAGGCGAATGCACTCCCACTCGTCATGGCTATCGCAATGGGTCCTATACGCGTGATCTGGTTACACGCACGGGGCGCATGGAGGCTCTCAAAGTCCCCAGGGATCGGGAAGGACAGTTTCACAGCCAGGTCTTCGAGCGCTACAGTCGCTATGAACCAGAGGTGGCCGAAGCGCTGACCCAGATGGATGTCGCGCGGAGTGAGCACGCAAAAGGTGGGAGAGGTGGCTCAAACGCTCACGGGAGTCGCACCCAGTGCCAGCGCTGTCAGTCGTCTCAACCGCACGCTGACCGAGCAATATGAAGCTTGGCGCGAACGTCAGCTGCTTCCCCACTACCGCATCCTGTACGCAGGACGCTGATCCATTTCACGGTTCGTCATGGCAGCCAAACCGACGCGACCATGATTTTAACGGCCCTGGGAGTGGATCTAGAGGGCAGCAGAGAAGTGCTGGCCTTCCGCGCCTGTGCAGAGGAAGACAAAGATGGGTGGAGTTGTCTCTTACAAGATCTGCGCACCCGCGGAATGACCCAGGTCGATCTGATTGTTACAGATGGGCATGATGGACTGAGGGCCTCGGTCTCCTCGCTGTTTCCGGCGACCCGACGCCAGCGCTGTCTGGTGCATAAACAGCGCAACGTCATGAACGCCATTCCCAAACGAGAGCAACAGGAGGTCACCACCGAACTGACGGGCATCTGGAAGCAGGAGAAGAAAGAGGACATGCACCGTTACATTCGCAGCACCAATGCGATTGAAAGCCTGTTTAGCAATGTGCGGCAGCGCACCGATCAAATCGACGTCTTCACGACCGAAACCAGCTGTGTGACGATCGTCTGGGCCGTGATGCAGGATATTCGCTTGCCGAAGATTCCAGTCGGCTAACGGCTGAACCCTGCTTGCTGTCGGTGTCAAAGCAACCAGCCTCTCCGGCTGGTTCAGGAGGAGATGGCGTTTGCAGATCGTCCTGTGTAACAGAAACCCGTCTAGAATCTTTTTTCCTGATCACTAAGGGATGCCTGGGCCGCATTTTCCGGTTCTGTCAGATCCCCTGGACAGGGAGTGGCGGTCTTGCATTTTTGCTTGTTTGATGACAGCTTGTCTTTACACAATTATCGGGATGGTGTCGTTGAGCGGGCTACCGCGGCTCGGGAATCCGCGGCAACTCTTCTCCTACGCAGGGCAGACTGTCCAGGTGTGTCCACACTGCCTTGACGAACCGAGTGGGTACCACCGGCTCTACTGGAGGGCTACCTCTGTGCTCCTCTGTCCTCGTCACTCCGTCTGGCTGCTCAATTCCTGTGCCGCCTGTCAGAAGCCCATTCCAGGACTTCGTCCCCGGCTGTGTACCTGCCCAACCTGCGGAGGCGATTACCGGCAGCGAGTTCTCCCACTTGCTCCTGAAGCGAGTTGGTTACGCAGCACACACCATGTGTTTCTCACGTATTTGGGCATCGATGCCAGCGAACTCGGAGAGCCATCCTCAGCAGACGAACCTTCACCCCTTCAGGGCCTTGCCTCCCACAAATACTTCTGGATAGTGACGCAGTTCCTGGAACTTTTCTACACGAGTTCCTATCGGGAGCGGCTGCTTCCGTCGCTCTTGCATGCACTGCCTGTAGAGGATCTTGCACCTCCACATATCCAAAGCGCGCTCCTGCTCCTGCACTATCTGCTTGCAAGCTGGCCTGTCCACTTCTGGATCATGCTCGAACGTCTCCAACAGGCGCTAGAGGAGGACCCTCTCTGGTCGCACTCATCATATGCCCCGGCCAGACAGTGGGAGGCACAATTGTCACTGGGAGCAATTTGGGATCAGGGGACATCCAGCGAGCAGACCCTGGACTTCCTGCACACGTTTTTCGATATGGCAAAGGACTACTTCCAACCGCATCGGCTTTCAGATCAATCTGAAGCCTCCCTCAAAAAGCACATTGTATCAACACCACTGAAAGCGGCGTATCAGCTACGGCCTCCTACACAAGAAGAACAGGTAGCGTCCTGGCCATGGGAAGATCTCTCCTCGATCATCGGTCGCGTTGCCCGCGCCATGTTCTATGAACACCCCGACTGGGTACTGATCTCAACCAATACACCGCACCGCAAGGTGTACTCTCGTGAGATCCCCTTGCTCCATCGCCTTGCCGACTACCAGGTGCTCGAGCATGTGCTGGGGCTGGACGAAGCGGAGATCTACCACATGACCCTGCACCGCTTTGCGACACGTCTCCAATCCCCGAAGAAAGGGGGGCGAGTTGCATCTTCCTCTGTTGGGGCCGAATCAATCGGGCGAGCGCTCCTCTCCCACTCGGCGGTGCGTCGGGTTGGTATTTCCCTGCGCACTATAAAGGTATGCGCGGGCTGCCTGGAAGAAGAACCCGGCTATGATCGCCTCTTCTGGCGCTTGCGGCCAGTTATTCTCTGTCCTCGTCATTCTCTCGTGCTCATTGATCGCTGCCCGAACTGCCTAGTTCCTATCCCGGCGCTACGGCCATCGCCTGATAGATGTCCCTATTGCCAACATGGCGAGTATCGACAGGCTCGGCATGTGTCGATTCCCTTTTCATCCTGGCTGTATGAAGGCCAAACGATCCTACTGCACCTGCTTACGACGGAGAGCGCGGAAGTCTGGACAGGTTTGCCCAGGTTTGTCGAATCCCCCATTCTCAGAATAGAACCCTGGCAATATTTCGCGCTGCTGGAGCGCTTTGAGAACCTCCTGCAGCCGAGATTGACCCAGAGTGTCGTGATGCAGACACTCAAAAAATTCGCCTGGGAGGATGATCAGAACATCAGTGAATCACCGGCAGTTCGGGAGGTGGCAATAGAGATGGCACTCTTCCACTACCTATTGGCATGCTGGCCGGAGAATCTCCTGGCGACGCTCGACCGTGTTGCCACAGAGATGAAAAGGCGGCAGATCAGGGGAAATATGCTTGAAAACTTCTGGCAGACTGACCGGGTGGTGCAGCATATCTGGCCATATTCCACATATAGCGATACTCCCTTCGCATTTCTCCTGCAGGTGTTTGAGACACTCTTCACTTGGGCTACTATTTCAGGGATCACATCGAATAGGGGAGAAGGATTCGTTCATGAGTAACTCATTGCGCATCTTCCACATCCATGTTCCGAATCGTGTTGTTCATTATGAAATGTCACTCTCTTCGATCGGTCCTGATACTACCATGCTGTAGATCGGACATATGCGGATCCCTGTGTCCAAGCCATGGCTATTAATGATCTATAAGGCTAAGTCTCCAGACAGAGCGTTACTGATCATACATGGGCGAAGGATTCGGTTGAATGTCTTATAAATGTTTACTACGGATGATAACCAAGCGGGGGGCAGTATTTAAAGAGAAACGAGAGCATGAATTCATACAGAATCCTGAACGATGCCGATACGCCTTCTCCACTCCCACTACGGGTAGTGCCTAATCCGGACGAAGATCTTCTTTCAGTTCTCCGGCGGAGTGCCTCTCGAATGGGCTATCCAGATCTTCGCTGGATTCTTCGTCCGGAGGGGAATAAATGGAGCATCGAGGATACAGAGATACCGCTTTTGTCGGCAAAGAATGATTACGAAGTTCTTGAGCATTTGCTGATTCTTTCAGAAGAGAAATTGTATAGCCACACCTTGCATCGCTTCGCTTCGCTTCTCGAGGGGGTATATGGGCGCCAACAACCTGCTGAACCGGTGAATCCCTTCACGAACCTGATGCGGCTTTCCACGGTGTCACAAAGCACGTATTTTCTCCCTATTCTCTCCATCCGCGTATGTCCTATATGCTTGCGGGAGCAGAAATGCTACGATCGACTCTATTGGAGACTGCAACTGATTTTTCATTGTCCACAACATCGGGTTTGTTTGCTTGAGAAGTGTCCTACATGTGAAGCTCCTATTACTGCCAATCGCCAATCGCCATATTACTGCCCGCGCTGCCAACAAGGAGATTATCGTACGATCGGTTCCGTGCCACTTACGCCTGATAACCCACTATATGTAGGGGAACTACTGCTCCTGAAAGCGCTTGGCATCGCGCTACCCGTGAGTGAGATCGCTTCCAGGTCGCTGGCAAGTTCTCCACTTTCCACCCTTTCCGGCATTTCCTACCTGTTTCTTCTGAAAACCATTACCTCAGGGCTGGATGCTATCTTTTCACACCAGGAGTTATTCCTGCTCATAAAGATGCTCTGTTCTTTTCCTCCCGAGGATCTTTCTGCGCTTCACGGTCTTTTCCTGGAAAAGAAAGTTGTCGTCTTTCTTCTCTTTCACTGGTTATTTCTCGCGTGGCCTATACATTTCTTTACCTTCCTCGATGCCTGGTACAGCCTCACAAGCCCTCCATTCACAGGTGAGCATGCAGTGAGCGCCCTTTCCTCTAGTCGCTTTCTCTTTTATGAGCCACTCAATCCAGACGACTATGCCTGGCTTCACCGAACCTATCAGGAATACCATCAGCGGTTCCGACGGGACCCCATACAGATAGATCATTTCCGCACCACGCTCAATCGACTTGCTCAGTCAGAAAACCTTCCGCATGTACAGGCTGACCAGGCGAACAAGGCTCTGGGGAAAGAAGAAAGGATTGTGTACCTTCCTCCAAGGTCACTGACCCCCACCACCCCTTATCCATGGGAATCCCTCGGTTCGGCGCTCTCACGTGCGGCAAGAAAAATGAACCATCCGTGGCCCGAGCAGTTGCTTTATCGCCCTCTTTTCACTCATAGCTCTTTAGGCGATTATTCGGAAGGCGAAGTTCGTCTTCCTGGTGAAGCCAGCAATTCCATGTTCGCCTATCTCCTTCAAATACCAAGAGAGAACATTTCTCTTCTTACTGCCTCGTCTCTTATAGCTTCACATAGCCTGCCTCCAAATAACGTCCCTAGATATTGGGCCAGATCCAATGAACTAGATTTACAATCCTGGTTCCGCCCTAATCTGAAGCACAGAACAAGGCTATGTCCACATTGCGTGAGGGATCAGCAGGGATATGACAGAGTCTACTGGAGCCTAAGAGGTGTGCTTAGTTGCCCTCGTCATAAAGTACGCCTTCTCGAAAAATGTCCGGTATGTCTGAAGCACATTCCAGCAGTTCGTCCACATGTTCGTCAATGTCCTTACTGCAAGGGTGAAACATTCATCCTACCACCTGAGCAACTTTCAGAAGATAGTATACTTGTGATAGGCACAAGCCTTCTTCTAACAATGCTTCAGGTCCCTTCCTCTGAAGCATCTGAGTCCTTCAAACTTCTCACACCGTCACCATTACTTACAGTAAAATCAAATATCTACTTCGCCCTTCTTGTTGAACTTACCGAGGAAATCGGCTTGTATCGCTCTTATTCGCGGGAATTTTTGCACCTGTGCCAAATGCTCGGTGAAAACACTACATCTTCTGCGCAGACGGGCATTGATCCTTACGCCGTTGATGTAGAGGTGTTGCTCTTTCATCTGCTCTTTGCTCGTTGGCCAGAGAACTTTTTCACATTTCTCAATTATCTGTATCACACTGTTCGGTTACCACGGCATCCTCCCGATTACATTCAAGATCGATGGAATTGGCTTATGACACGGAAATGGCGATTTATTACTCCTGATTGGTTTGTTTCTGCTTTTGAAGAACACGAGCAGCGGTATTGGGAGTCAGAAGATTTTTAGGACATTGAGTCACAAATACCGCTGGGGCTGGAGCTTGGCAGTACAGTTTTTATATAATCCAGAGGATGAGGAGTAGTCAGTATGAGAGAACAAGCAGTACCACACGCTGGAACACAGTTGATTATCGTTGCCGAGCGGGGAGATGAGGCGGCTTTCACCCAACAAGGGTTGGAGAAACTAGTGGCCCTCGAACTGCAACCAGTCAGCCTCGCTCCACAGAATCGACCTGCGTACCGCTACCTTGAGGGAACTCTGGGGCAATCCAGTCGCCGCGCAATGCTCGGAGCGCTGTACGATTTAGTGCTGATGCTGTTCGCGCAGTTCCCCGATCCAAAGCAGCAGAAAAGTAAGAGGAATACGCACCCTTCTGCGGAGGAACAGGAAGCCCGCCGGTTGCTTGTGTACATCTTCCCATGGGAGAGTCTGCGGGTCGAGCATACATCGGCACTAAGAGCCAGATTAGTGGATCTGGTCGATGATGCTACGTATAAACCCTCGACTTCCAACCAGCATTTAGCCGCACTCCGAGGCATCCTGCGCGCTGCCTGGGAAATGAATCTGATGTCCACAGACTGCTACTATCGAGCTATTAATATTAAGGACATCAGTGGGGAATCTGAGACTGCTGGGCGCAGTCTCGAAGACGGGGAAATCGAACGTATTCTGGCAGCCTGCATCAGCGATCCCACAGTCAAGGGCTGCCGCGACCTGGCGATTCTGCAGCTGCTCTACATCACTGGGCTGCGGCGTGCGGAGGTGGCCGGTCTCGACCGCGATGATTATTCCATCTCCACCCAGGAGGTGAAGATACGTCGGAGTAAGCGGCGCAAGGGGCGCACTGTGTACCTCAAAGCAGAGGGACCACGTCAGGCACTGGAGGCGTGGTTGGGATTCCGAGGCGACGCTCCGGGTCCCCTGTTCCTGCACATTCGGCGCGGGGGTCACATCGTCTGGAGATCAGTCCTGCCCCCTACGCATTCGGACGAAGAAGCACTCGGTCAGGTCAAGGAAACGCCCAATCTCCAGAATCTGAAAAGGAAAAGTGGCAGAGTAAGAGCTGCACAAGAACGTAAGGGTGAGCAAGACGGGATCCTAGCAGACGATCATCTCTCAGACCAGGCCATCTATAATGTGGTGGTGGAGCGCGCAGCAGAAGCTGGCATAGCAGACCTCACACCGCACGATTTCCGTCGCAACCACATTGGCGATATGCTGACGAGAGGGATTGACCTATCCATTGCTCAGGACCTTGCCGGACACGCTAATCCCAAGACGACTAAGAACTATGATCCACGCCGGGAAATGGTGAGAGCGGACGCTGCAGCAAAAATTGACGCGCCATGTATTCTTTGGCAGCCTGGGGTTCCAAGAAGGCAAACAAGGCACAAGACGATAAAGCCAGATTGAGAAAAAGTCATCCTCTTCGGGAAGCTGCACAGAGCGTCTTCCCCTTTGGTTTGGTATTGAGTTGGTAGTTAGTAGTTAATTTGTGGCACCCAAGGACAATTTATCTGGCACGCAAAGACTATTTTTGTGGCACAAGAAGTATTGCCAACAAGCAGGGATTATTTTTGTGGCACCAAGAGACAATTTTTTTACGGCTTCCAACATAGATCAAAGACAATTTTTGTGGTAAGGATTTCGGCCAAAGACAATCTATCTGGCAAAAATTTCGGCCAGAGACAAATTTTGTGACAAAAATCTCACCAATTAGCAAGTCCTGGTCTATGGACGGACAATTTTTGTGTCAAGACTCTCCGAAAATAGCGGCCCGAGAGGGTCTCCACGGACAATTTTTCTGGCGAAAAGGCTCCCCAGGGACAATTTTTGTGGCATTCTACAAGCTCTTCAGCGCCTACATCAAGAGCGCCCATATCGAGCGCTCTGCTGAAGCCCTCTTCAACGATGCTGAGGCCTGGCGGGGCATGACCTTCGGTTTACTCAAGGGGTTCAAGACCTGGCTTGAACAGCGGGGCTACGC
>WNGP01001763.1_pt1 | contig 19305 bp, 15 predicted proteins | sample 5407671 | NCBI WGS metagenome assembly WNGP01 (sample SAMN13153381, study PRJNA577476) | soil metagenome | isolation source: 40 cm soil or saprolite under Garry oak tree replicate 2 | place: USA:California | collected 2016-06-15 | reverse complement strand
GTCGTTTATCGCCGGTTCCGGCTCGGGCCGCTCCACCAGCGTCATCCCGGCCGTTCCCGCAGCCTCATCCGTCACCACAATCGCCTTCATCAGGCACCTCCCTGTATCCAGTCCTCGCCGCTGCACCATGAGGCCTGCCTGGCCTTCACGAGCGTCGTCAGCGTGGCGAGGCGTGCATCAATATCCTGCCTCATAGTTTCGTTACAGTCAATAGCTGTAACGAGACAGCTGCTGGCCGGACCAGGCGGCTGCCGGCTGGCCGGGCACGCGCTCAACCTGATCGGCGCGCGGCCAGTGCTCTGATCAGAAGACCGCGATCGACGCGGTGCGCGTCCCTTCCGGGCAAAGGAATTCCGCGGTGGCGGCCGAGGCGTCGAGGAAGGTCGCTGTGACAGATAACGGCATGACTGATTACTCCTGGTTTTCCAGTCTGCGGTTCGCGCCTATGGTATTCAGTTCACTCGAGACGGGCTTCCACTCGATCGCGGTTCCCCTCCGGCGCTGGGACGACATCCAGATCGCCGCCCTGAACGTCGGCTCGAACATCGAGCGGCTGCCCGCTGACGACATGTTCCAGCGGGTGCTCCCGGTACTCCAGGCGACGGCGAGGAAGCTTCAGCCCCAGCTAGTGTGACAGCGCCCTCAGCCCGCCTGCCGCATCGCCTTCCGCGCCAGGGTCTCGAACTCTGATTCCGGCCGCAGGCCCGAGACCATTTCCCCTGCGATCAGCCAGGTCGGCGTGGCCTGGACGCCGAACCGGGCTGAGGATCTGGTTCCGCTGCTGCCCCAGGTAACAAAACGGACAGATGAAATCGAACCAGTGCAGGACAGTGCGCGGGCTCGGCGGGAGCACCAGCCGGATGTCGTTGGCGTTCATGTAATTGAGTTACAATCTCAGCCTGTAACTGTATTCCGAGAGTCAGTTGCTGCATGGTTTACAGCTACACTGTGTAATGGATCATTCGGTAAGCTCCGTGGGGAGCCGTCTCTGCGAGGTGGGATCCATGGCCCGGGCACGTGAACCCGCCAGCGAACGCTCCGCCGGCGCGGGCTCCGCTGGTGATGCCGGCCATTCCCGCGTCGGCGGTCGGCCTCGCGACTCGGCCCTGGATGAGGCGATCATCCTGGCCGCGCGCGAGCGCCTGGTGAAGGACGGCTATTGGCGGATGACGATCGGCGACATCGTGGCCGACGCCGGCGTCACCCGCCCTACCCTCTACCGGCGCTGGAAGAACAAGCTCGACCTGGTCGTGGACGCCCTCGACTACGGTTTCCGCAAGCAGGGCGACATGTACACGGTGGACCTGAGCCAGCTGGACGCCCGGGAGGCACTGGTCGAGGCAGTCCACCGTGCCAACCCCACGTACTACAACCCCGATGCCATGGTGCTGATGGGCAACTTCGCCGGCGAGGCGATCCGCGAGCCTCGCGTGGCGCTGGTGGAGAGGGTGCTGGGCCAGCTACAGGAAAGCGGCGCGGTCAGGGCAGGCATCGACGCTCACACGATCGCGACTATGTGCTTCGGCTCGTACTTCGCCGCGTTCTACCGGGGCGAGGACAGCAAGCAGATTCCCGAACAGGTCGTCGCGGTGCTGTGGCCGGGCATCGCCACCGGGAGCTGAGGGCCACCCGATTAACGTGAAGAGTCACGAGCAGGACTGCTGCATGTCCGCGTCGAAGGCGCTGAACACGAACCCGCTGGCAATCCGCGTCGGTCTGGACGGCGAATGACCTCGCTTCGGTGATCGTGTGCCCGGACGGATCGTGTTGTACGGGCCACTGGCTATATCGGTGGCCTGATCGCGCGGGCGATGGTCGCGGGCGGCGCGCGCCCGGTGCTCGCGGGCCGTGATCAGGGCCGGCTGGACGCGCTCGCCGAGCGGCTGTCGCGAAACAGCGACGGGGTAAACGCACCGGCGCGGTGCTGCTGACCGCGTTCGGCTACGCCTACGTGGACTACGTGCCGGGCAACCTGGCCGGAGCGCTCGCACTTGAGGCCGCCGGACCCGCCGCGGCCCGGGGTACGGGTGGGCTACTTCGTGCGCGGGAACATGCGGAAGGCGGCAAGCGCCGGCACCCGCGCATCGGTAGCCGGGGTGCTGCTCGAACCCGGGTACTCGTTCCGTGGCGGGCGCGTCGCCGCCGAACGGACCGCCGCGCGCGTCGCGTCGTTCGAGATCGACGGCAGCAGGCGGCAGGCGTTCTCCATCGGCTCATCCGAGCATTTCGCGCTGCCCAGGCTCCGGCGCCAGCCGCCGCTCACCGACGTGGGTGTCTACCTCGGCCGGTTCGGCGCCGCCACCGGCCTCGTGCACTACGCCTCGGCCCTCGCCATGCCCTTGGGGCGCCTCAAGAGTGTCCGCGGGGTCCTGGATCAGCAGGCCCGCCGGATTCAGCGCAGCCAGGCCACGCCAGGCGCCGGGCAGACCCTCCGCTCCGATGTCGTAGCCGAGGCGGCCGATGCCCGTGGCAGGCGCCTTGCGCTGGTACACCTGACCGGCGGGGATCCGTACTCGTTCACCGCACCCGTCCTCGCCTGGGCGGCGAGCACGGCGGCCGCGCAAGGCGTGCGGCCCGCCGGCGCGCTCGGCCCGGCGGAAGCATTCGGACTCGCCAGCCTCGAAAGAAGCTGCGCCGAGGCCGGATTTCATCGTCAACCCGCCAGGAAGGATGCCTGATGGACGCGACCAGCGCGCCCAAAAGTCACCGTGGTGCAACCCGGAGAAGGGGAAAGCGTCAGCATCGTGATTGGGGCGGTGCCGTCGACTGACAGTCGCCAAGAAATAGTGGCTAGGACTTCAACACGTCGACTTGACAGGGAAACTGAATCCGGGCTGGGCGCAGCTGGGGGCTGGGATTCGCTCTTGGGGCGGTGGAGGCAGGTTAGAAATAGGGCATGGGAAATGTGACGGAGTTGCGGGTGGCGCTGACGGTGGAGGACTTCGACCGGGCGGTGGCGTTCTACCGGGATACGCTGGGGCTGGAGCAGATCGCGGACTGGAGTTCGGCCACCGGGAGGGTCGTGGTGCTCGAGGCGGGGCGGGCGACGCTGGAGCTGTTCGACGGGGCCCAGGCCGAATCGGTGGACGCGATCGAGGCCGGCCGCCGGGTGTCCGGCACGGTCCGGTTCGCGCTGAGGGTCGAGGACAGCGGGGACATGGCCGAGCGGCTGGTCGCGGCCGGCGCCGAGCGGGTCGCGCCGCCGGTCACCACGCCATGGGGTGACCGCAACGCCCGGGTGCAGGCACCGGACGGGATGCAGCTGACCCTGTTCACGGCCGAGTAGGGGCCTCCCGGGAGTACAGGACGTAGTCTCCGCTACGCGGCGGCCGGGTTACCGGCCGGGGCCAGTTCGTCGCGGAGCAGATCCATCAGCACGCCGTCGTGGAAGCGACCGTCGCCGCCGCGCTCGTACTGGGACGGCAGCCTGCCCTTCGACGCCTTCCTGGCCTTGTGGGCCAGGACGATGCGGGGACCGCGACTGGGTGCCCCCGAACGGGGAGTCATCGCGGCACGCCGGGACGCGCCCGGGGGATTTCCTGGCCGGCCTGGCGGGCACGCCCGGACCGGTCGCGGTGGTCACCCACGGCGGGATCACGCTCGACCTGCTGCGCAACCTCCTCCTCCTCCTCCTCCTCCTCGGCGGCGGCGACGACGGCGTGCCCCCGCCCGTGCTGGCCGCGGGGGTGCCGCCGTGCGCCGTGACCGCCGTGGATGACCTAAGCGTCTGATGATCGCGTCGGTCGCGCACCCAGACGATCAAGGGTTACCCGGCGAGGGGTTTCACGGTCAGCTGGTAGTCCTCCCGGATGCGGCCGTCCCTGCCGAGGACGAGGAAGACGCGGGCGGCCCAGGCGACCTCGCCGCCGGGGTTTGTCAGCTGGATGGTGAAGGTGACGATGCCGTCATGGCGGGTCACGTCGCTGGCAGAAGTGACGGCGTACCTGCCGCTGGCCACGAACTCCTGGTAGGCATGGGTGATCCTGGCGTCGAGTTCCTGGTGCCCCCGGAACTGGGTGCCCTCCACGAACTCGGCGCCATCGGGTGCCCACAGGTCGGCGATGGCGGCGCGGCGGGACCCGGGGTCGGGCTCGCTCCACACCGCCACATAGTGCGCGACGATATCGGTCGTCCTCGGTTCGGTGATCTGAGGCATGGTCTTCGATCCTTTCCGTCGGCCGGCGCGGCCGACATGGCGATGCTCGGCGCTGCCGCCGGGGAAGGGTCAAGCCGGATCGCGGGGGAAGACTCTCCCCCTACGGCAGCCTGGATAATGAGCGGCGTGCCGGGATACCTGTCGATCGGCGACTTCTCGCGCGCCACCCACATGACCGTCAGGACGCTGCGCCATTACCATCAGATCGGCCTGCTGGAGCCGGCCGAGGTCGATCCGCACACCGGTCAGCTGGCCGGTCTTCCGGACGCGCAGCGCATGACGGGGAATCGCCAGCGCACTCTTCTCTCAGGTCACTCTGGCCCGTCCTGTAGGTCGCGAGCTGGGTGGCGGTGCGGATGGCCTGGCCGGGACCGCGCGATAACCTGGCGAGCATGGAGTCTTGGCGCCGTGCGGATGTCCCTGTGCTACCGGGGAGCGGTCCGGCGCCGCGGCTGCACGACACGGCCACCGGTGAGCTGGTCCTGGCCGCGGCGGGCCCGGTGGCCACGCTGTACGCCTGCGGTATCACCCCGTACGACGCGACGCACATCGGGCACGCCGCCACCTACACCGCCTGGGACCTGCTGGTCCGGGCCTGGCTGGACGCGGCCCCGGAGACCCTGAAAGCCCTGGAGACCCCGGAAGCCCCGGACCGTCCGGAGCCGCGGCTGCGGTACACCGTGGTCTACGTGCAGAACGTGACCGATGTCGATGACCCGCTGCTGGAGCGGGCCAACCGGGACGGCGAGGACTGGCGCGAGCTGGCCCGCCGCGAGACGCAGCGGTACCGCGGGGACATGGAGGCACTGCGTGTCCTGCCGCCGACCCACCTGATCGGCGCGGTCGAGGCGCTGCCCCTCATCGAGCGGTTCAGTGCCCGGATGGCTGACCGGGGCGCCCTGTACAACGTGGACGAGGACGTCTACTTCGCCAAGTCGGCCGACCACGGGTTCGGCTCGCTCTCCGGGCCCGGCACGGCCTGCGGGTACGACCAGAGTCGGATGGCCGAACTCGCCGGGCAGCGCGGCGGCGACCCGGACCGCCCCGGCAAGAAGGATCCGCTCGACGTCCTGGTCTGGCGGGCGGAACGCCCCGGCGAGCCGGCCTGGGACTCCCGGTTCGGGCGCGGCAGGCCCGGCTGGCACGTCGAGTGCGCGGCGATCGCCACCGAATACCTGGGCAACTCCTTCGACGTCCAGGCCGGCGGCTCTGACCTGGTATTCCCGCACCACGAGATGAGCGCGTCGCACACCCGGGTCGCGCTGGCCCCGGCCGAGGGTGTGTTCGCCCGGGTGTACGTGCATGCCGGGATGGTCAGCTACCACGGCGAGAAGATGTCCAAGTCGCTGGGGAACCTGGTCTTCGTGAACAAGCTGCTGGCCGACGGGGTGGACCCGATGGCCATCCGGATGGCCCTGCTCGCGCACCACTACCGCTCCGACTGGGAGTGGACCGACGCCGTCCTGGGCGACGCCCAGGCCCGGCTAGCCCGCTGGCGCTCCGCCCTAGCCCGCGCCGAAGCCGCCGTCCCCCAAGCCGCCGTCCCCCAAGCCGCCGTCCCCCAAGCCGCCGTCCCCCAAGCCGCCGTCCCCGAGGCCGCTGTCCCCGAGGCTGGCCCTCCGGCCGCCGAAGCGCCCGCTCCAGCGAGTGGGGCCGAACGGCTGCTGGCCGGCGTGCGCGCGCGGATGCGCGACGACCTCGACGCCCCCGGCGCGCTCGCCGTCGTCGACCGCTGGGCCGATACCCTGCTCGCCGAACCCCCGACCCGCGTCACCCCCGGCGACCTAGCCGGCGCCCGCCTCGTCCAGGCCACCGTCGACGCCCTCCTCGGCGTCAGCCTCTAGCCTCGACAGCCTTCCCGGGCATCAGCTTCTAACTCCTGTTACGGGTGCGCACAAGGCCCGAGGCTGGCGCTGCGGGCACGCCGGTCGGGCGAGGAGAGGTCTTGTTGTCAAACCGCGCGCGGCCAAGCCTGTGGATAACTATCCAGTTATCCACAGGTACCCAGCTGGCCAGACTGTGAAGTTGCCATGCCGCACGCTGGCCATATGACAACAACGCTTACCGCGGGTGACGACACCCCGCACCGCCCCAAACCCTCGCGCACTCCCCAGACTCCGGCCAGCCCTCAGACCCCGGACACCCTGCAGGCGGACCCCGTCCAGGTCCGGGCCGGATCGCCCGCGGAGCTGCTCGCGATGGTGCCGCACCTGCTCGGCTTTGTGCCACAGGCCAGTCTCGTCGTGGTCGGCACCGAGGCTCCCCATGACCGCGTCAAGGTCACGCTCCGCTACGACTTGCCCGATCCGCCCGGCGCCGGAGTCGCCGCGGACATCGCCGCGCACGCCGTGGGCGTGATCAGATCACAGCAACTCACTGCCATGGTGGCGGTCGGCTACGGTTCCGAGTCGCTGGTCGATCCGGTGGCGGGCGCGCTGGGCGCTGCGGCCGCGTCGGCCGGGATCGACGTGCTGGACGTCCTCCGCGTCGAGGACGGGCGCTACTGGTCGTATCTGTGCATCGAGGAGGCCTGCTGCCCAGCCGCGGGTACGCTGTTCGATCCCGCCGCGCACTCCGCCGTGGCGGCCATGGCGGCGGCGGGAAACCCGGTGCTGGCCGACCGGACCGCGGTGGCGGCCCGGGTCGCGCCACTCAGCGGCATCGCCGCGGTATCCATGCGCCAGGCCACCCGCCGGGCCGAACGGCACGTCGGCCAGTTGCTCGGCAAGGTCCGCAAGTCCGCCCGGCTCGGCGCCGCGCGGCAGATGATCGCCGCCGAGGGGCTGAACGCGGTGGGCGCCATGATCGCGACCTACCGCGGCGGCGGCAGGTATGCCACCGACTACCAGATCGCGTGGATTACGGTGGCGCTGCGTGACCTGCGGGTCAGGGACGACGCCTGGGCCAGGATGGACCCGGCGCAGGTGGATGCGCACCGGCGGCTGTGGATCGACGTGACCCGGCGGGCGCAGCCCGGGTACGTGGCCGCCCCGGCTGCCCTGCTCGCCTTCGTGGCCTGGCAGTCCGGCGACGGAGCGCTGGCGAACGTGGCCCTCGACCGAGCGCTCGCCGACGAGCCGCGGTACTCGATGGCCCTGCTGCTCCGGCAGGTGATCACTGCCGGGGCGCCGCCATCCCTGGCCCGGCTGCCGATGACCCCTGAGGAGGTGGCCGCCAGCTACGACGAGGCCGAGGACGACCTCGCCGGGAACGATGACCACGAACTGGACCCTGACGTCCACGACCCGGACCTGGATGGCGAACAATGAGGTCAGAGCGATGACGAAAGGGGAGGCCTGTGTGCGCGAGATACACTGCCTGAGATATTCGTCCGGCTCGGCACGGATCTCGCCCGTTTGTCTGCCCCGGCCGTTTCCATGATGGGTGACAGCCCTTAACCGGAAGGATGCCCGTGTTGGATGCCCGCACTACCACCGGCGCGCATGAGGCCGAGGTCGCCAGACTGCGTGAGGCCTACGCGGCCCTACCACCGGGCGCGCCGGTACGGCTGGCCAAGCGCACCTCTAACCTGTTCAGGTTCGGCGACTCCGACCCGAATAGCCCGAAGAGCCCCGCGGCGAGAACCGCTCAGGCCGACCGAGGGCTGGACGTTTCCGCGTTCAGCCAGGTGCTGTGCGTCGATCCCGCCACCAGGACGGCCCGTGTCGGGGGCATGACCACCTACGAGGACCTCTGCGACGCGACGCTCCCGCACCAGCTGATGCCGCTGGTGGTGCCCCAGCTCAAGACGATCACCCTCGGCGGCGCGGTCACCGGGCTCGGTATCGAGTCCACCTCGCTGCGCAACGGCATGCCGCATGAGTCCGTCACCGAGATGGAGATCCTGACCGGCGACGGCCGTGTCGTCCGCGCTACTGACGACAACGAGTACGCCGACCTGTTCCGCGGCTTCCCGAACTCCTACGGGACGCTTGGCTACTCGCTGTCGCTCACCATCGAGCTCGAACCGGTCCGGTCTTACGTGCACCTCCGCCACTTCCGCTTCGGCACCGCCGAAGCCGGCATGGAGGCCATCAGCCAGATCGCTGCGGAGGGCAGCTTCCGCGGCCACCGGGCAGATTTCGTCGACGGGACCGCGTTCGCGCCCGACGAGCTCTACCTCACCGTCGGCGCGTTCAGCGACGTCGCGCCGTGGCGCAGCGATTACACCGGCCAGCAGATCTACTACCAGTCGATCAGGCGGGACAAGGAGGACTTCCTCACCATCCGCGACTACCTGTGGCGGTGGGACACCGACTGGTTCTGGTGCTCGCGGCCTTTCGGCGTGCAGAAGCCCATGGTCAGAAGGCTGTGGCCGCGCCGTTACCGGCGCTCCGACGTGTACCGCAAGCTCGTCGCCCTGGACCGCCGCTACGGCCTGAGCGGCATCCTGGACAAAAAGCGAAACCTCCCGCCCCGGGAGGCGGTCATCCAGGACGTGGAGATCCCGGTCGAACGTGGTGCCGAGTTCCTGCGATTTTTCCACCAAAAGGTGGGAATGAGTCCGGTATGGATGTGCCCGCTGCGACTGCGCGGCGAGCGGGTCTGGCCTCTTTATCCCCTACGGCCCGGCGAGGTATACGTGAACTTCGGGTTCTGGGGGACCGTGCCGCTGCCCGCAGGCCGGGCCGACGGCTACCACAACCGCCTCGTCGAGGATGAGGTGGCGAGGCTGGACGGGCACAAGTCGCTGTATTCCACGTCGTACTACGCCGAGGACGAGTTCTGCCGACTTTACAACGGCGAAGCGTACCGCGCGCTCAAGCGCGCCTACGACGGCGAGGGCCGCCTGCTCGGCCTGTATGAGAAGTGCGTCAAGGGACGCTGAGCGTATCGGACGACAGGAAGGAACCCGAAGGATGGCACTGGCGGAGGTCTTCGAGGCACTCATGGGGCCCGACGCCCCGGTGGAGTTCACGGCCTATGACGGCAGCCATGCCGGCGCGGCCGGATCTCCGGTGAAGATCACTGTCCGCTCGCCGGCGGCCGTGGCCTACCTGGCCCAGGCGCCGGGCGAGCTCGGGCTGGCCCGGGCCTACGTGGCCGGGCAGCTTGACGTCGAAGGGGACATGTACGAGGCCCTGGCTACGATGACCAAGGCCCAGTCCATCGACATGACCATCGCGGAGAAGCTGCGGCTGCTGCAGGCTCTCGGCGGCCCGAAGCTGCTGCTGCACCGGATGCCGCCGCCGCCGCAGGAAGTCAGGCAAACCCGCCGCTGGCTGACCGGCCCGCTGCACTCTAAGACCCGCGACGCCAGGGTCATCTCCCATCATTACGACGTGTCCAACCGGTTCTACGAGTGGGTGCTCGGGCCGTCGATGGCGTACACCTGCGCCTGTTACCCCCGTGAGGACGCGACCCTGGAAGAGGCGCAGGAGAATAAGTTCGACCTGGTCGCGCGCAAGCTGGGGCTGCGCGAGGGCATGCGGCTGCTCGATGTCGGCTGCGGCTGGGGTGGCATGGTGATGCACGCGGCGCGGGAGTACGGCGTCAAGGCGCTCGGGGTCACGCTGTCCGCGCAGCAGGCCGCCTGGGCCCAGGCGGCGATCGAGCGGCAGGGGCTGTCCGGGCTCGCCGAGGTGCGGCACCTGGACTACCGCGACGTGCCGGAGACCGGCTTCGACGCGGTCAGCTCGATCGGGCTGACCGAACACGTCGGCAAACAGAACCTGCCGTCCTACTTCTCGTTCCTGTTCCGGAAGCTGAAGGTCGGGGGTCGGCTGCTGAACCACTGCATCACCCGGCCGGACAACATCGAGCCCGCCATCCGCAAGCGCGGGTTCATCAACCGGTACGTCTTCCCCGACGGAGAACTCGAGGGACCCGGCTACCTGATCTCGCACATGCACGACGCCGGCTTCGAGGTGCGGCACGAGGAGAACCTGCGCGAGCACTACGCCAAGACCCTGGCCGCCTGGTGCGCCAACCTCGACGCGCACTGGCACGAGGCGGTCAAGGAGGTCGGGCAGGGCACCGCCCGGGTGTGGCGGCTGTACATGGCCGGCTCGCGGCTCGGGTTCGACCGCAACCACATCGAACTGCACCAGGTGCTGGGGGTTCGGCTGGCCGCCGACGGGACGTCCGGCATGCCGCTGCGGCCCGACTGGGAGCAGCCCCGGGTGCTGGCAGGATAATTTACCGAACGGCCGTGGTTCTCCCGCCCGCGCCGCTGTCAGCCTCGATGGCGGGCGGCCCGGGCGGCCCCGGCGCTTCCGCGGTCCGCATCCGCGGCACGCGGGCTACCACCGGCCCGCTGGCCAGCGTGCCCCCGGACACGGACGGCCGGGCTGGACCGAGGAACGGCGTCAGGTCGGTGAGAGCCCCGGCGGTGAACAGCGCCGCGATGGCCTGGGTCAGCGCCGGGCTGGGCAGGCCGTCCGCTATCGAGGCTGACAGCGGCGCCGCCGGGATCAAGACGGCGGGCACGCCGGTGCATTCGGCGGCTTTGGCGGCCAGCCCGGCATCCGGCCCGGCCGTCACGATCAGGTCGGCGGCCCCGGCGGCCCGTGCCATCGCCTGGGCGAACAGCACCGGGCGGGTTACCTGGCAGGTCAGCAGCCGGGCCACGTCGTCCTCGGGCGTGATCAGGCGCCCGGTGACGGTGGAGACCAGCCGCCGCCGCGGCGAGCCGAAACTCGTGCCCGCGAAGACGCTCCGCAGCGGGACGGCGCACCCGGCCATGCCGGGGGAGTGCATCGGCGTCGTCCCGCGGCCGCCGTCGAGTACCTCGACCGGGACGCCGAGCATCCCGGCCCGCCTGGTCAGCTCGCGGATGCCCGCGGTGGACCCGGCCAGCACGTGCGTCCGGGGTCCCTCGCAGGCGACGATGTGCAGGCTGCCGGGTGCGCCAAGCGTGCGGGCCATTTCGGCGTCGGTCGCGACGCGGGCCATCGCGGCCGTCCCGCAGGCGCAGGCCCGCAGCACCTGGCCGCACTGGGCTACCAGGCGCGCCGCCTCGGCCGTGGGTATGCAGCCCGCCCAGGCCAGCCCGGTGATCTCGGCCAGGCCGTAGCCCACCCCGGTGGCCGGCCTGACGCCGAGCATGTCCAGGGTGCCCAGGGCCTGGAGCGAGGCGGCGAACAGGGCCGGCTGGCTGGCCGCCGACTCAGCGCGCCCCGGGAAGAGCACCACCACCACGCCGCCCGCGCCGGCCGATATGCGCACATCCGGTGGCCCGGCCGGGTCGGCGGCCGGGTCGCTCGTCCGGAGCAGCCGGGCCGCGTGCTCGGCCTGCCCGGCCAGCTGCTGCGGGCTGATCGCGGTCAGGGCGACCCGGAGCGCCGGCGGGTGATGGCCGGCCTGTACCGCGCTGAGGGCCAGCTGGCGGGCGAGCCCGTCGAGACCGGCGTCCGAGAGCACGGTGGCGCTGGCGGCGATGACGTCCAGCTGGCCGGCCAGCGTGCCGGGATCCCCGCCGCGCAGCGCGAAGACCCGCAGTTGCTCCGCGGTATCCCGAAGCACCACCCCGCCCGCCGCCGTATGCCTTCCCGGCGCCCCAGGCTCCTGCGCGCCCGCCTGGCCCACAGCGCCGGCCTGGCCCGGGGCGCCCGCCTGGCCTGGTCCGGGCGTACCGGGCCGCGGGCCCGCCGTCTCTTCCGCCCGGCGGCGCCGGCCCGCCCAGCGGTCGGCCTCGCCCTCGCGGCGTAGCACGAGGTGGATTCCCTCAGCGTCGCGCAGGTCCGAATGCCCCGCCATCTCCGCCAGGTCGGCCGTGCCGAGCGAGTTCACCGCGGCGAGCCTGGGCCGCCGCGCCCCCGAGGGGCCCGGATCGCCGTCCGGCCAGGGCTCCGGCCCGGTCGGCAGCCGGAGCAATGTGTCGCCCAACGCGATGAGCGGATGCGGCCGCATGCACCCGGGGCCGGGTGGGATCGTTCCCGCGGCCATCGCCACGGCCGCCTTGACCAGGCTGGCGATGCCGGCCGCGGCCCTGGCGTAGCCGATGCAGGCGGAGACCGCGCCGAGCGCCGTGACGGCCCTCCCGCCCCGCCTGAGCTGCGTGAGCGCGGCCAGCTCGGCCGAATCCGCCGCCGCGGTCCCGGTGCCCTGGCCCTCGATAAGCTGAATGTCCGCCGGATCGGCCCCGGCCCGCTGGTACGCCTGCAGCAGGGCGGGGCCGGCTAGTTCGGGCGGCGAGGCGGGCACCGTGCTCCAGCCCGCGATCTCCGCGTAGACCGGGATGCCCGCCGCCCAGGCATCGGCCGCGCGGGCCAGCACCACGACGGCGCACCCCTCCCCGGGCAGCAACCCGGCCGGGTCGGCCGCGTAGACGCGCATCTCGTCGGTGCCCAGCGTGCCCGCCCGGGCCTGCAGCGCGAGCCAGACCGGGTCGAGCCCGAGCTCCGCTCCTCCGACCACCGCCAGGTCAAGCTCGCCTGTCTGCAGCGCCTCGGCGGCAGCCGTCACCGCGTGCAGGGAGGACGCCTGCGCCGCGCGCGGGTAAGGCCCGCACGCGGGAAACCGGAACTGCTCGCGGACCAGATCCCCCAGGCCCGGCGCGGTGCTCGCGATAATAAGCCCGGTCCGGCTGGTCCCGGCCGCCTGGCGCAGCCCAGCGTCGGTCAGCGCCAGGGCGGTTATCTCGGTGGCCAGCTTCTGCACCGGCCCCAGGTCCGGCGGCTCATGTTCGAGCTCGCCGGGCAACGAGTCACCCGCCACTACCTGCGGAACCGTCCAGTCGTCGAGCACCGCAGCCCGCAGCGGACGGCCCGGCAGGGCGGCGGCAGCTGAGAACATGCGTCGCCCGGCCACGGCGAGGTCGTGGAACTCGGCGGGATCCCGCGCGCCGGGGAAGCGGCAGGCCATCCCGATAATCGCGACGGGCTCGCCGTGATCCCCCCGACCGTCCATCACCCTCCGTCACAGAAATGGTTGGTGTGGTTACCCACAGTAGAAATAAGTGCTGCCGGGCCGCCGGTCAAGGGGAATGACGAGACGCGCCTATATCCGTGCGCTCATGCATTTTCGCTCGTGGTAGGGCATTCGCCCCCTATAAACTTGCGCCGATGAGTTCCCGTCGAGCCGGGAACGGCGCCCATTGATTAGCGGCGGTGGAGGCGCGGGTCGGGTGCGCCGCACGTGCGCTATCCTGTGCGCATGCGTGCCGTCCGGCTGCTTCTTACCTAGCCGCGCCGACCTACCGTCGTTGGCGCGGCTGCCCCTCGTCTCGAGGGGCGTTTTCATTGCGGGTGATCATCACTCGCAGGGGTAAATGGTCCGGACCGAATCAATGGTGAGGAAACGATGACAGCGGCCGAGAGCGCCGACCTGGCGCAGCGCTATGACCCGCGCGACTTCCAGGAGAAGTGGCAGGCGCGCTGGGCGGAGCTAGACCCGTTCCGCGCCAGTGAGGATGCCGCCGATCCCCGGGAGCGCTTCTACCTGGTGGATATGTTCCCCTATCCGTCGGGTGACCTGCACATGGGCCACGCGGAGGCGTACGCAATCGGGGACGCCCTGGCCCGCTACTGGTTCCTGCAGGGCCGCAACGTGATGCACCCGATCGGCTGGGATGCCTTCGGCCTGCCCGCGGAGAACGCCGCCATCAGGAACAACTCGCACCCGGCCGACTGGACCTACGCCAACATCGAGACCCAGGCGGCCTCGTTCCGGCGGTACGCGACCTCGTTTGACTGGAGCCGGCGCCTGGCGACCTGCGACCCCTCGTATTACCGCTGGAATCAGTGGCTGTTCCTGCGCTTCTACGAGCGAGGCCTGGCCTACCGCCGGGACGGGTACGTCAACTGGTGCCCGGTGGACCAGACCGTCCTGGCCAACGAGCAGGTCATCGCCGGGAAGTGCGAGCGCTGCGGCGCCGAGGTCGTCCGGCGGATGCTGAACCAGTGGTATTTCAAGATCACCGAGTACGCGGACCGGCTGCTCGCGGACGCGCAGCAGCTGGAGGGGCAATGGCCGGACCGCGTGCTGCTGATGCAGCGCAACTGGATCGGCCGGTCCGAGGGCGCCGAGGTCCAGTTCACCGTGGAGGGCCGCGAGGAGCCGGTTACGGTGTTCACCACCAGGCCCGACACGCTGTACGGGGCCACGTTCTTTGTGGTGGCGGCGGACTCGCCGCTGGCCGAGCAGATCTGCGCCCCGGATCGCCTGCCCGAACTGCGCGCCTACGTAGAGCAGGTCAGAAAGCTAACTGACATCGAGCGCCAGTCCACCGAACGCGAGAAGACCGGGGTCTTCCTAGGCCGCCACGCGATCAACCCGGTGAACGGCGAGCGGATCCCGGTGTGGGCCGCCGACTACGTGCTGCCCGACTACGGCACCGGGGCGATCATGGCGGTGCCCGCGCACGACCAGCGGGATCTTGATTTCGCCCGCGCCTACGGCCTCGACGTGCGGCTCGTGGTGGACACCGGGCAGCCGGACCCGGCACAGACCTGGGTCGCGACCGCAGGTGACGGTACGTTGGTGAACTCCGGCCCGATCAACGGGCTGGGCAAGGCGGAAGCGATCGTCGCGATCACCCGCATCCTGGCGGAAAAGGGCCGGGGCCGGGCGGCGGTCAACTACCGCCTGCGGGACTGGCTGGTGTCCAGGCAGCGCTTCTGGGGCACCCCGATCCCGATCGTGCACTGCCCGTCCTGCGGCGAGGTACCGGTGCCCGACGAGCAGCTCCCGGTCGTGCTGCCCGACCTGCGCGGCCAGGACCTGGTGCCCAGGGGTGTGTCCCCGCTGGCCGCGGCCGAGGACTGGGTGAACCTGCCCTGCCCGGCCTGCGGCGGCGCGGCCAGGCGCGACACCGACACGATGGACACGTTCGTCGACTCCTCCTGGTACATGTTCCGGTACTGCTCGCCCAACTACACCGACGGCCCGTTCGACCCGGCCGAGGCGCGCCGCTGGGCGCCGGTTGACATGTACGTGGGCGGCGTGGAGCATGCCATCTTGCACCTGCTGTACAGCAGGTTCTTTACCAAGATCATGTACGACATGGGCCTGATCGACTTCACCGAGCCGTTCGCCCGGCTGATCAACCAGGGGCAGGTGATCAACCAGGGCAAGGCCATGTCCAAGTCGCTCGGCAACGGCGTCGACCTCGGCGAGCAGATCGAGCGGTTCGGCGTGGACGCGATCAGGCTGACCATGATCTTCGCCAGCCCGCCCGAGGACGACATCGACTGGGCGGACATGCACCCGGAAGCAATGGTCAAGTTCCTCGGCCGGGTTTGGCGGATCGCCGCCGACGTAGCCGACGCGGACCAGGGCACCGGGAATCAGGCGGCTGCCGCGGGCGACACCGAACTGCGCAAGATCACGCACCGCACCATCGACGAGGTCACCCGCCAGGTAGAGGCGTACCACCTGAACGTGGCCGTGGCCCGGCTGATGGAGCTGGTCAGCGCCACCCGGAAGGCCATCGACTCCGGGCCGGGGGCGGTTGACCCGGCCGTCCGCGAGGCCGCGGAGGTGCTTGCCGTGCTGCTGTCGCTGTTCGCGCCGTATACCGCCGAGGAGTCCTGGCAGCTGCTCGGGCACAAGCCATCGGTGGCGCGCGCCGCCTGGCCGGCCGCCGACCATGCCCTGCTGACCCAGGAGAAGGTGACCTGCGTGGTGCAGGTCAACGGCAAGGTCCGCGACAAGCTCGAGGTCTCACCGCAGATCGGGGAGGACGAGCTGCGCGAGCTCGCGCTGATCGCGCCCGGGGTCGTCCGCACACTGGGTGACCAGCATGTGAACCGGGTCATCGTGCGGGCGCCCAAGCTAGTCAGCATCGTCGCGGCGTAGAACTCGCCCCAGGGGCGAGCGGCGCCGCCAGGGATTTGCCGGGGGCCGCGTCCTCGGACGCGGCCCCGGCTCAGGCACCCCGCTCGGACAATCCCGTTCTGCCGGTATCCCAATCCGGTAGAGCCGCTCAGACGCGGCGGAGCACGGCGACGACGCGACCGAGGATGGTGGCCTCGTCGCCGAGGATTGGCGTGTAGGCCGGGTTGTGCGGAATCAGCCAGACGTGTCCGTCGCTCTGTTTGAACGTCTTCACCGTCGCCTCGCCGTCTAGCATCGCGGCCACGATCTCGCCGTTCTCCGCAACAGGCTGCTCCCGGACGACCACCCAGTCCCCGTCCGCGATGGCGGCGTTGATCATAGAGTCGCCGGCCACCTTGAGCAGGAACAGGGTGCCCTCGCCGACCAGTTGCCTGGGCAGCGGGAACACGTCTTCGATCGCCTGCTCGGCCAGGATCGGGCCGCCCGCGGCGATCCGCCCGACTAGCGGCACGTACGCGGCCTCCTGGGACGGGATGTCGATGCCCGGGATATCGCCTGCCTCTTCTTCTTCCCGGCCCGGCTCCGGCCGCACCGCCGGATGACCGGGCAGTCGCACCTCTACCGTCCGCGGCCGCCCCACGTCCCGGTGCAGGTAGCCCTTCTTCTGAAGGGTGCTGAGCTGATACGAGACGCTCGACGTACTGGTCAGGCCGACGGCCTCGCCGATCTCGCGCATCGACGGCGGGTAGCCGCGCTGCTGCACCGATTCCCTGATGACCTGGAGCACCTTGCGCTGCCGCCAGGTCAGCACGTGATTGGGATCGGGCTTGTCGGGGGTTTCCGGGATGACGACCGGCACGCTGCCCTTAGGCTTGCGCCCTGGCCGCCCCTTCGGTCTGGGTGCACCGGCTTGATCCGTGCCGGACGCGCCGACTGTGGCGCTTCCCATGGCAGTTTCCTCCATTTGATGACCTTCCGTGTCCGAGTTCTTGCGTGCTGAGTAGAGAGTAACGGTTCTTATCCGAGATCCCAAACATCTGTTCGACGTGTCGCCAAAATGTCAGACCCCCGGAGTGCAACGACTACATACCCCGTTCGATCGAACAGTAATGCGATCGAATGGGTGTACGATCGAACGCAGCACGGCTCGAATGAAGGTTTGATCATGGAGGTCGCCATGAGTGCGATGCCAGCGGCGGCGCTGACCTGCGATCCTGATATCCGCCCGGCCCGCAGGACAGGAGCGGAGAGGCGCGGTGAGATGTCCGTGATCCCGCTTCGCGGCGGTCCCGGAGTCCCGCCACGGCCCGCTTCCCACCTTCGGACCGCCCTTCGCCCGGCCGGCGCGCCGGCCGCCGTCTCGGGCGCCACGCCGGCTGCCGTCCCAGGCGCCACTTACGGCGCCCCGCTGCGGCTGACCAGGCGCGGCCGGGTGGTACTCGCCGCCGTGGCCGCGCTGCTTGTGACCGTGATAGCGCTGTTCGCGGCCGGCGCCGCGCAGGCGACGAACCATGGCCCGTCACCGCGCGCGGCGCGGCAGAACCTCGTCCAGGTGGTCGTCCGCCCGGGCCAGAGCCTGTGGTCAGTGGCGGAGAGCGCGGATCCGGATCAGGACACCCGCGCCGTCATCCAGCAGATCATCGACCTCAACTCGCTGAGCGGCGACACCGTGGCCGCTGGCCAGCAGCTCTGGGTTCCGCGCGGCTGAGGTCCCCGGCCGCCCAAGACACCCAGAAAGAACAGAAAAACCCGGCACTCTCAGCGCCACGGCACCCCCGGAAGCGCGTCGGCCGCGACACGCCGGCGCGCCAGCCGAAGGGGCACAGCGGCCAGGGGTTTCCGGATTCACCGCTCGCGCCCGCTTGCCTCCGGCCGCCTGGTGGTTTACGGTAACCACAACATCTAGTACTTACACCGTTGTATTTTTTCCACAAGTTGTGTTCACAGGTATACTGATAGGTGAACACATACGGCCGCCAGGGAGGTGATCGCGTGTACTGCCCGTTCTGTCGCCACCCGGACAGCAGGGTCATCGACAGCCGAACGGCTGACGACGGCACCGCGATCCGCCGCCGCAGGTCGTGCCCGGAGTGCGGGCGGCGGTTTACCACCCAGGAGACCGTCATCTTGATGGTGGCCAAGCGCAGCGGTGTCACCGAGCCGTTCACCCGAGACAAGATCATCCGTGGCGTGCAGCGCGCGTGTCAGGGACGGCCCGTCAGCGAGGACAAGCTGGCGATCCTGGCCCAGCAGGTGGAGGAAACGATCAGGGCGCGGGGACTGGGCGAAATCCCCTCGCACGAGGTGGGCCTGGCCATCCTGGGCCCGCTCCGGGATCTGGACGAGGTGGCCTACCTCAGGTTCGCCTCGGTCTACCGAGGGTTCGAGTCGCTCGCCGACTTCGAGGATGAGATCACCGCCCTGCGCCAGGGCCACCGCGACGGCACGACCGAGCCGGCGGCGGGCCCGGAGCCGGCGTCGTAAGGGCGGCATCAGAAGTAGTCATCGTTGCAAACGGCCATGCAGGGCCGGGCAGGGATCCGAACAGATCCCAGAAGGGGGACACGGAATGACGGAGACGGTGAGCGGCGCGACGGCCCGCAAGGGGAAGGCGGCGGCCCAGGCCGGGCGGAACCGGCTCACGATGGAGCGAATTCACACCACCCCGGGCGTGCACCCCTATGACCAGGTGACCTGGGAACGCCGGGACGTCGTGATGACGAACTGGCGGGACGGCTCGGTCAACTTCGAGCAGCACGGCGTGGAGTTTCCCGACTTCTGGTCGGTGAACGCCGCCAACATCGTGACCACCAAGTACTTCCGCGGCGCGGTCGGCTCGCCGCAGCGCGAGTGGAGTCTCAAGCAGCTCGTCGACCGGGTCGTGGGCACCTACGTGAAGGCGGGCCAGGAGCACGGTTACTTCGCTACCGACGAGGACGCCGAGATCTTCGGGCACGAGCTCAGGTACGCCCTGGTCCACCAGATCTTCAGCTTCAACTCCCCGGTCTGGTTCAACGTGGGCACCGCGTCCCCGCAACAGGTCAGCGCGTGTTTCATCCTTTCCGTGGACGACACGATGGACGCCATCCTGGAGTGGTACCGGGAAGAGGGGCTGATCTTCAAGGGCGGGTCGGGCGCCGGCGTCAACCTGTCCAAGATCCGGTCGAGCAAGGAGCTGCTGTCCTCTGGCGGCACCGCCAGCGGCCCGGTCTCCTTCATGCGCGGCGCCGACGCCTCGGCCGGCACCATCAAGTCGGGCGGCGCCACCCGGCGCGCGGCCAAGATGGTCGTGCTCGACGTGGACCACCCCGACGTGGCCGACTTCATCACGACCAAGGCGCGCGAGGAAGAGAAGGTGCGGGTGCTCCGCGACGCCGGGTTCGACATGGACCTGGGCGGCAAGGACATCGTCAGCGTCCAGTACCAGAACG